>ERZ1066124.49-NODE-49-length-114294-cov-26.644447_pt1 | contig 114294 bp, 114 predicted proteins | sample MGYA00382771_ERZ1066124 | MGnify/ENA primary metagenome ERZ1066124 (study PRJEB33369, sample SAMEA5778354) | biofilm metagenome | biome: Industrial cooling water; feature: Water cooling tower basin; material: Biofilm | place: United Arab Emirates | collected... | reverse complement strand
TCACTTAGACCGAAAACTGGATAGCTCTTTTGAATTCGCCAACAGTATCTTCGCTGTTGTCGCATTATAGGAAGCACGGCTCGGATCATGTTGAGTGTGCCAAAAACATTGGTGTCGAACTGCCTATGAATTGCTTGATCGCTAACTTCTTCAATTGCGCCCATCGTGCCATAACCAGCATTGTTCACTAACACATCAATGCGACCAAAGGTATTTTTAACTTGAGATATAACAGAGTGAATGCCATCTTGATCGGTGACATCTAAGGCAATCGCACAAACTTGCTGTTGATATTGTTCCACTAGATCATGAAGCTGTTCTGGTTGACGGGCAGTGGCTATTAAGCGATCGCCGTTTTTCAGTACCGCTTCTGCCAGGGCGCGACCAAAACCTGTTGAACAGCCTGTAATTAACCAAACGCGAGATTGGTTTTTCAGAATTGAATCATGATTGTTTGACAAGTTAACTTGTGTCATCGTAATTCTCCTCATAAATCAGTTAAAACGGTTCTAGACCAAGATATTGCAGTCAGCATTCAATGAAGCAATCTAAAATTCAGTCTATCTCAAAGTACGTTGGAAGTATTTTAGTCTCATTCATTCGGGATAAAGGGAAATTCACTTACCAGATGCCAAGGCCCACCTTGATATTGCCAAAGCATCAGCCCCTCGCCATATCCATTAAACGGTTTCCACTCGCTCACAAGTTGGTCATATAATTGTTGAGCTTCATCAGGCATCACTTTGTTTTGAATTGTAACGTGGGGTCGGTATCCTTGGCGATCCTGCGGACTTAGCCACATTTCCCAAGCCTCTTGCAAGCGCAGACGCAATTGCTTCAACTGGGGACATTGAACCTCAACCGCTACACCTTTACCCAAGTATCGTAGTTGAGGGAACAAAAGGTACAATAATGATGTAGCCGAGCAAAACTCCTGTAAAGTCTGCCGAATGTTGGCTTCTTGATCTCCAGGTAGAGCATGAAAAAGTGTGAGATGCGCTTTGAGAAAGTTTCTTTGAGGTGGGAAGTGCTGCTGTCGTAAGCGATCGAGGTAATTAAAAGATACCTCATCAAGCTTCAGCGTCAGGACTAGGGGCGGCGGGGTTGGTAGCATATTGAAAGCTATATGACTCTACAGTTAATGTTATGTAGAATAAAAATAGTTTTCAAAATTTTCATCAACAACTCGATAGATTAGTCGTCTTTTGGTAAAGTTCGATACATTTTTATCTTTAGTTTAATCAAAAACCATAAAACAGTATCTATCTTATATGGAGCCATTCATCTCCCGCTAGATTTTTCGACATAAATGCTCACCAAAATTAGCGGGAGACTGGGCTTTTAAAGTGGCGAATCGCATTCGCCACACAGCCCCTCATGAATGGCGACCAACAAATAAAACCGACCGAAGAGAGGCTTCTACATAAATTGACAGCACTTGTAGAAAATATTATAATGCTAGTAATTAAAGGTCGAAAATTATGCTTACTTGTAATTATCAGTTTAAGTTAAAACCAACTAAAGGACAAATTATAGAGATAGAGAATTATCTCACTGCTTGTCGTAAAGTTTGGAATTATGCTTTAGCTGAACGCAAGGATTGGAGTAAGTCACGCAAGAGCGATATCAATAAATGTTCTTTAGAAAAAGAATATATTATCCCTGCTGATGCACCTTATCCTTCATATAAATTACAAGCAGCATCTTTAACAGAAGCTAGGAAAGCTTGCGTTGATTTAAAAGATATAAATGCTCAAGTCCTTCAACAAGTGCTACGACAATTGGACAGAGCATTTATTGAAATGAAATCTTTAAATAAAGGGTTTCCAAGATTTAAGAATAAATACAGGATGAAGTCTTTTGTCTTTCCTCAGTTTAAAACTAATCCGATTGCTAATAATTACATTAAATTGTCTGGGATTGGAGTAGTTAAGATGAAATTATCAAGACCTATTCCTCAAGGATTTATTCTCAAACAAGCAAGAGTTATCAGAAAAGCTAATGGTTATTTTATTAATCTCTGTTTTCAAGCAGATGTTAATGTTCCTAGTCCTTTTCCACATGGTAATCCGCTAGGAATAGATATCGGCTTAGATTTTTTTGCTGTTACTTCTAACAATGAACTGATTAAAAGACCTAGATTTTTTAACCAACTTCACCGCAAGCTTAAATTGCTGCAAAGAAGATTAAAAAATAAGCAAAAAGGTTCTAACAATCGTCATAAATTAAATCAAAAAATAGCTAAGTTGCATCAAACTAGATCTGAGACAAGAAAAGACTTTCATTATAAGCTGGCGCATCGCCTTTGTGACGGTAATGGGATGATATTTGTTGAAGATATTGATTTTAGAGCTTGGTCTAGAAATATGCTTTGTCAACATAATCTTGACGCAAGTTTTGGTCAATTCTTTGAGTTATTGTCTCATGTCTGTTGGAAAAGAGATGTATATTTTGCCAAAGTAGATAAAAATTACACTTCACAAATTTGTCCAAATTGTGGAGTACATACAGGCAAAAAACAACTAAGTGAAAGAATACATACTTGTCCTGAATGTGGGTTTAGTTGTAATCGAGATTTGGCAGCTAGTTTAATAATCAGAAATAGAGGATTAAGTGCGGTCGGGCAGTCCGTGCTAGAAAATGCTTGTGGAGATGGTCTGACGGGGCTTGATAGTAATATCAAGCTAGTTAAGAATCTGTGAAACAATAATCTCCCACTACACCGCTTGTCGGTTAGTGGCGAGAGTGTCAATTTGTTACGTTTCTTGATTGATTTTATTTTGACGATGAGCAGAGAACATCGCCCTAGTCAATAACACGATCGCAAACCATCCCTAAATTAAACTCGCCAATTAAAGGTTAAAAATTTTATAATAGAGTGCTGGACATTTTACTCTAAATTTTTTCCATGACTCAATCCCAACGCCGTTACCACATTACAACTTTTGGCTGTCAGATGAATAAGGCTGATTCGGAACGTATGGCGGGTATCTTAGAGAAGATGGGTTTTAATTGGTCAGAAGATCCCAATGAAGCAGATTTAGTCCTCTACAACACTTGTACAATTCGGGATAATGCCGAACAAAAGGTATATTCTTATTTAGGAAGACAGGCAAAACGGAAACATGAACAGCCTTCTTTAACATTAATTGTTGCTGGTTGTGTGGCACAGCAGGAAGGAGAACAGTTATTACGACGCGTTCCAGAGTTAGATTTAGTTATGGGGCCACAACACGCTAATCGTTTAGAAGATTTATTGCAACAGGTATTTGATGGTAATCAAGTGGTTGCGACTGAACCTGTTCACATCATAGAAGATATCACTAAACCCAGACGTGAGAGCCAAGTAACTGCTTGGGTTAATGTGATTTATGGATGCAATGAACGCTGTACTTACTGTGTGGTTCCAGGGGTGAGAGGGGTTGAACAATCTCGCACTCCTCAAGCAATTCGTGCTGAGATGGAAGAATTGGGCAGATTAGGCTATAAAGAGATTACATTACTCGGTCAAAATATTGATGCTTATGGGCGAGATTTACCTGGTGTCACAGAAACGGGAAGACATTTACATACATTGACAGATTTACTCTATTATGTTCATGAGGTTTCAGGCATAGAACGTCTTCGGTTTGCCACAAGTCATCCACGCTATTTTACTGAACGTCTAATCAAAGCTTGTTATGAGTTGCCCAAGGTTTGCGAACATTTTCATATTCCTTTCCAGTCGGGTGATAATGAAGTTCTAAAAGCGATGAAACGGGGTTACACTCATGAACGCTATCGTCAAATTATTGATAAAATTCGCAAATATATGCCCGATGCGTCAATTAGTGCTGATGCGATCGTTGGTTTTCCAGGTGAAACAGAAGCACAATTTGAGAATACCCTAAAACTGGTTGATGAGATTGGTTTCGATCAACTCAATACGGCTGCCTATTCGCCACGTCCTGGTACTCCTGCTGCTTTGTGGGATAATCAATTAAGTGAAGTGATTAAAAGCGATCGTCTACAACGTCTCAATCATTTGGTTGCTCAAAAAGCTTCTGAACGTTCTCAACGCTATTTAGGACGTGTTGAAGAGGTTTTAGTAGAAGATGTAAATCCTAAAGATCCAACTCAGGTGATGGGTAGAACCAGAGGAAACCGTCTAACTTTTTGTCAGGGAAATATTGAACAACTTAAAGGACAAATCATTCAAGTTAAAGTAACAGAAGTTCGCGCCTTTAGTTTAACGGGTGTTCCGTATTCAGCAACCGATGAATCTTTACACAACTATTTAAAACTAGGTACAAGGTAAAGAACGTAAATACTCATCTAAATGACTTCGATTAGCGATCGTATGAAATAACGGCCCGCGCTCACATAATTCTACAACACTCACCGCAGCAACAGGCATGACAAAACGATCCCGATAACGTCCTACATCAATTCCCATTAAACTACATAAAATGATACGGATTGTTGCTTTATGGGAAACTAAAAGAATATTTCCTTTTTTGTGTACTTGTTCTATTTCTGCAATTACATCAGAAGAACGTCGTGCGATATCAATTCCTCTTTCACCACCAGGGGGAGAAGTCCACGCAGGATCAGTTAACCAGCGCACATATAAGTCATGGAATTCAAAATCAACATCATTGGGGTGCATTCCTTCCCATTTTCCATAGGCAATTTCTTTTAATCCTTCCCGAATTTGCATCTTGATGTTTAAAAGAGCGCAAAGTGGTTCTGCTGTCTGTCTGGCGCGTCTAAGTGGACTAACATAAACGGCATCCCACGAGATATCCTGATACATATCGGCAAAAGCGATCGCCATTTTAATCCCTTCTGGGGTTAATCCTGGATCGTTTTCGATGGTACCGCAATATCCCCCTGTCTTGCTGTAGGCAGTTTGTCCATGACGCAAAAAATAGAGTTTTAAACTCATAGATTATGTTCCAATTCGTTTACGGAGGTCTTCTCGAAGATGAGAGCGATCGCCCATAACATGAACGAGGGGGCCATGAGTCGCTAGTTCAACAATACTAACCGAAGCCACAGGCATTCCAATCCGATCGCGGAACCGTCCTACATCAATCCCCAATAGGTAGCACAACATAATACGAATCGTTGCTTTATGGGACACAATCAAAATATTACCACTAAGATAAGTATGTTCTATCTCTTCTAAAACTTCAGAACTACGACGAGATATATCGATGCCTTTTTCGCCCTCGGTTGGTGCGTTCCAACCTGGATCGGCTAACCAGCGTACATATTCATCATGAAATTCTCGGTTAACTTCTTCAGGGCTTTTACCTTCCCATTTTCCATAATAGATTTCTTTTAAGCCATCTCGTTTGTGTATTTCTAGTCCTAAAGGCTCACAAAGTGGTTTAGCAGTTGCCAGGGTACGTTTTAGAGGACTACAAAAAACAGCCGTCCAAGGTAAATCTCGATACAATTTAGCAAAGTCTTCCGCCATTTCATGACCCGATGGCGTTAGTTCTAAGTCCAATCTACCGCAGTACGCTCCTGTCAGACTAGCGGTTGTTTCTCCATGCCTTAAAAAGTATAATTTTAAACTCATAATTCCATTGATTAGCTACATAATAATTATCTCTACCATTTTTTCGTGCATTGGAAGAAAAATAATATAGCCGCTTTCACTAGATCTTTACTGTAGATCGATTGAATTAAACTTTAATGACTTAAAATGCTTGGAGTGCAAGCTAGTTTCTGAAAAGTGTATCTAGCCTGCACGCTTTTGCATCTGATCTATTTTATATTTAAGGTCTTTATATTAGCTGACCTCATTTGAACCTAATATCTAGAATTCACTATATTTTTACTCAATCTCCATTCCTTAATTATTTCTTTATATTTAGTTAGATGAGGTTTTGTCGGGATTTGTAAAGTTTTGTTGCGCGTAGGTTAGTGAGACACCGAGTTTCTTGGAGATCCAGACTTCAAAATTACGAATCGGATAGGAACGGGTAGCGATCGCAGGGTCGAGCATCGGTTCAACTAGAATTGTAAATAAACCCAAACGGTTACCTGCTAGAACATCAGTAAATAAACGATCGCCTACCATTGCGACCTGAGAGGGAGGTAAATTCATCGCCTCTACTGCCAGACGTAGTTTTTTACGTGAAGGTTTAACCGCGCCCAATAGATAAGGTAAATTAATCGAACGGGCGATACTACCGATGCGATATTCACTAACATTATTACTCACGAGCCAAATGGTTGCGATTGGACGAATTTGCTCAACCCATTGTAGTAAAGCTTGAGACACTCCAGCTTCACGAATCGGCACAAGAGTTTCATCAACATCCAAAATTAAACCTTTAATGTTATTCTCTTGTAAGATATTGGGGGTCAGGCGAAGTATGGTATCTCCTAAAAATAAATCAGGTTGTAAAAGCTTCGATTTAGTCATGGTTAATGGTTAATATCAGCAGAATGGTTCGTAGATTTTAAAGATAGATAAGTTCAGCCTACCGTGTCCCTTGAATCACTTGCAAGCTTCCACCTGCATAAAGAGTTTGTTGACAATTTTTAAAGCCGACTTCTTGTAATAATGTAACAAGATTTGTTTTAAGTAATTGCCAAGCCGTATCAGTTTCAAAAAGCCACATAAAAGTAGCTAAAGGCGGCCAAAATAAGAGATTAGTCGGTTGATGTAAATCAATTGCCGTAAAAACGCCATTTGGTTTTAAAACGCGGTAAACTTCTTGTAAAATCTGCTTAAGTTGTTCGGTTTCCATTTCATGAAGAGCCACGCTACTATGAACAATATCAAACTGTTGTGTATCAAGCGGCATGGCTTCGGCTAATCCTTGTACATATTGGGCTTGTGGAACGGCTAAAGATGCGCGTTGCAGGGCTACTGGAGAAACATCTAAACCCGTCACCTCCTGAGAAAACTGCACTAAAAAGCGGGTCGTTTGTCCTGCACCACAACAAAGATCAAGAATTTTAGTATTAGAATCAATTGTTAAGCCTTGTAATGCTAATTGACGAAATTTAGTTTCGCCACCTACACTTAAGGTCGCCAGAGATGAAATCCCATCATAGAGCCATTGATACTTGTAGCTCAAAGTTCTGAAAATTGTAGCCAATGGTAATCCTCCATTAAATTATCTGTTTTCAATAATTTGTGTTAACCATAAAACCAATATATTGTTAAACTTGGTAAAGAATATTAAAAAAACAATTCATTGATAATGCTATGGGTCGTGTTGGGGTTCTGTTGCTAAATTTAGGTGGGCCAGATCAGATCGAGGATGTTCGTCCTTTTCTATTTAACCTGTTTTCTGACCCAGAAATCATCCGATTACCGATCAAAGTGTTGCAAAAGCCTTTAGCGTGGTTGATCTCAACACTAAGAGCCAAAAAATCGCAAGACAATTATTTACAAATTGGCGGCGGCTCACCTTTACGCAAGATTACAGAGGCACAAGCTGAGGCTCTGGAACATCGCTTAACTGAAATTGGTAAACAAGTACAAGTATATATCGGAATGCGTTACTGGCATCCGTTTACTGAAGAAGCGATCGCCCGTATTAAACAAGATAACATTAGACAACTGGTTATTTTACCGCTTTATCCCCAATTTTCGATCAGTACCAGTGGCTCAAGCTTTCGAGTGATTGAGGAGATTTGGAAAGAAGATCCGACCCTCAGACAGATTGAGTATACCTTAATTCCATCTTGGTACAATGATTTAGGTTATTTACAGTCGATGGCGGATTTAATTGCTCAAGAATTAGAACAATGTACAAATCCAGATCAAGCTCATATCTTTTTTAGCGCACATGGTGTACCTCAAAGCTATGTTGAGGAAGCAGGCGATCCTTATCAACGAGAAATCGAAGAATGTACTCGTCTAATTATTAAAACCTTAAATCGTCCTAATCAATATACTTTGGCTTATCAAAGTCGAGTCGGGCCTGTAGAATGGCTAAAACCCTATACTGAAGATGCACTACAAGAATTAGGCGAACAAGGAATTAAAGAAATAGTCGTTGTACCGATTAGTTTTGTTTCAGAACATATCGAAACATTACAAGAAATTGATATCGAGTACCGCGAAATTGCTGAAGAAGCAGGAATCACCCATTTTCATCGAGTTCCCGCTTTAAATACTCATCCCATTTTTATCGACTCTTTAGCGCAGATGGTGGCTAAATCTTTAGAGGAAGAACCCACTACCTTCGATCAAGTTACTCACCCTGTAAAGAACATGAAAATGTATCCCCAAGAAAGTTGGGAATGGGGAATGACGACGGCGGCTGAGGTTTGGAATGGAAGATTAGCAATGCTCGGTTTTCTTGGTCTTTTAATTGAACTGATTAGCGGTCAAGGGCCACTACATTTTGTGGGATTATTATGAGGCTGGGGTGTGACTGTTGTTGCTTGAGCAGTTAAAACAATTTGACCTTGCTCATTGAGCATCCACCCCTGAGCTTCAACGAGCGTCGATTCTGTTGGCTGTTGTGTAGTCGTCATGTGAGTAGAATTAAGATGAGCTTGACTAGATGGGTTGCCTAAATCGGCTAAACCTTGATTCTGACTTACAGTTTGATTGGGGTCAACGGGTAAACCCCCTCTTCCTTTAATTGAAAATTCTCCAGCCGTTTGAACTCCAGTACGGCAACTTTCGACTACCAGGTTATCTGTATTAATGACCTCAGTGGGCAAGGTTGCTAAGTTGCTTTGAGAGTCAACATCAGGACGGTTAATGATGATTAGACCTGATAGACCTGTTCTAGAGCTTGCGTTGATCTCACTTAAATCAATGCGTAGCCCTTGTTGAATTTGGAAGCCAAAAAGACCAGAAGCAGTAATATCAATATTACCGCCATTTCCTTGGCCCGCATCTGCTACAATGTCACTATTGTCGGTCGGGATAGCGATCGCAAAACGACTATCAATATCAATATTACCGCCATTTCCTGCGCCAGCTTGAGCCGTAATTGAACTATTATTGCGTATTTCCAGACGATTTGAAACAGTCAAATTAATTTCGCCACCATTTCCGTTATTATTTTTAGCAATAGCGTTGAGTTGACCTTGCTGATCTAATAGAATGGAGTTCGCCTTAATTGTAATTAGTCCTGCGACTCCACTGGGTTGATCGTAATCTTCTGGTTTTTGAAAACTTTCAACGTTTATTTTAGCTCCATCATGGATAATCAGTTGATCGGTTTCAATATTGATACTCCCTCCATCTCCAATACCCGATAGATCAAAAAAATGATCGCCAGATGAAGCAGATATTTGACTAATTATTTCTTGGTTAGTCTCAGGAATAATTCCTCTGCCTGAAATTTCTACCCTATTCTGAGCCTTGATCGTTATTGTGCCACCTGTTCCATCACCTACAGTATCTGCTACGATTTGTCCGCCATCTTGTAAAGCGAGGGAGGGAGTATTAATAACAATATTTCCGCCCTGCCCAGAACCTGATGTAGCTGTCAACAATAGACTAGAATCATTAAATCTTGTTCCGATAATCTCTGCTGATTCTGAAGCGTTAATCAAGATATCCCCACCTTTTCCTATTCCTCCTGTTTCAGTATTAATTGCTGCTCCATCTCTTAATGAAAATTTTTTAGTATTGATAATGACTCTACCACCATCAACATTTTTACCGAGAACAAATAAGCCTGTGCGTAGATTTGTTCCTTGTGGAGCCAAAAATTTTCGACTGATTAATTCAACAGATTCAGAACCATTAATGACTAAATCACCAGTGCGTGTATCTTTGATGGGAACTAAACCGATTTGTGCGCTTTCTGAAAAAATGATCTGTCGTCCCTGAATTTGTACTGAGCCATTACTACCACTCGCATCGATAACCGAGCCTCGAGTCAGCAAGACATCTAAAAAGTTTTGGACTCCTTGATATCGGGCTTGCCAACCTTTTTCAATAGGTGTTAAGCTCACATAGCTGTTTTCGCCAACACTTCCAAGTTCAACTCTTCCTGCTAGAACTGTTATATTTCCATTATCTAATGTAACGTTTCCTCCAATCAAAGCTAGTGTTTGATCGCTTTGTAATTGAAGCCCAGAAAACGACGGCGGCTCACCTGGTGATGTATTATTCTCATTGATAGGAGGACTTTGAGAACGATTAGTAATAGAACCAGGATTTTGACCAAATTGTAATCCAATCGGAACGGCTACGGTTAGTACAGAGGATGCTGGATGATTAACGCCAAACTCTTGACCATCTGCAAACTTGATACTATTCGCACTCGAAGCGATAAAAGAACCTCCTATTTCAAGCTTGGCTTTCGGCCCAAATATAAAACCCATTGGGTTAATAATAAATAAATTAGCGGCTCCATTCGCTTTGATGATGCCATCGATCTGCGAAATTTGGCCGCCTGTAACTCGACTAATAATATTATCTATAGTGAGAGAGTTATCAAAATAAGCTGTACTGCCGTTGAGGATGGAAAACTGATTAAAACTATGAAATAAGTTTTTTCCAGCTTGAGTACCACCCGTAATTATGATTTGACCTTGTGAGTTAATCGCTTCAACTTGCGTGGGAACAGTTTGATCTGATGTAATCTGTGCTACTGCGACACCATTGGATAGGCAATAGCTAAAACAGATTGTCTGTAGCCATTGATAAAGATTATTTTTCATGAATCAATTGGTAGACTCTAACTCAATTAATTTTGATCACATTATATTAATAGAATCTACCTTGATTTGCATAGATGCTTATCAATAACAAGCTAAAGGAACTTTAAAAATTTATCAGGAGCTATATTTGTGATGACTCCAGACTCAATTGACTAGCATGGTCTGTAAAAACTACAAAAATTTGGCTGTGTTGACTCTTGAATAGCTTTATTTGTGTTTTCTTGAGTTTGAGTTGTTGTTACTTCCTGTGTGTTTTTGATTTCTTGTGAAATGGCGGCCGAAGTATTAAAACTAAATAAACCTGAGATAATTAATCCAGATACCATTAAAGACTGAATAGATTTGTTGATAAGGGATTGTTGACCTGACATGATAAACTCCTTGTGATTTAAAGTGTTTGGGTTTCTTTATTCTCTAAGTATATACAAGATAAACGCGAATCAAATCGCTGAAAGCACTAGAGAATTTCTAAACAAATTTTTGTTTTTCATGGTATTTACGGATTGTTTCTATTAAATATGCTACACGATAATATAAATGATTTGGCTTTTTATTCAATTAATTCAACTTTTGGCTAGATATTACCATAGCAGATTGAAAAAACTAAATATTTTATTTGATAAAACAGCCATGTTTGAACTCATAAGCCAGCATTCGATATTTTAAAGCTCTTATTATGAGTCAACTCTATTAATATAACATTGGTTATCATAAAACTAACCCTTAGCTTATCTAAAAACCAGAGACGCGGCGTGAATAAAACAAGTAATCGATCAAAACGATTTATCTATTCGGCAATAGTGAATGAGAGATAGCATTCTCTCACTTCTATCTTTTTGCAATTTTGGGAACTATTATATGTCAACAAATTATAGTTTACTTTACTCTATCGAATCTTAATTTACAGATTTGTTTAAGATTCTTCATAATCGCTACTTTAACCCTTTTTTTATTTGCCTTTGCCAAGGGGTAGGAAGATAGTCAGAACTTCACCTTCATGATGACGCTGACGAACGACGAATTTACCACCTAAAGCATAAAATAGATTTTTCGTAACATCTAAATTCAAGCTTAAGCTTCCCGTTTCGGGCTGAAACATCAATAATTGTCCGATCGCTTTGAAAGGATTACTTTTCGGGCAAGACTCAGTATAAAACTGTAGCTTGAGTTGATGTCCTGCGGTTGAGACTTGAACTCGAATCTTACCACCTGAAGGGACAGTACGAGTACACTTTTCAATTAATCCCGTCAGCATTTGTTCTAGCATACTAGGATCGCTGACAACTTGTGGCAATTTCTTCGGCAGAATCACATCTAAAGTAATATTGCGCCGTTGAGCTTGTTTTTGCCAGTTCGGTATCCCTTGTTGAAAAATTTGCTCTAATGATAAAGGAATTAAATTGATTGGTTTTTCTCTTTCTGAAGTCATTCCCATTTCGGCAGCACGAAAAATAAGTTCCATCCGATTAATTTGTTCTGTACATTCTTGATCAATCACATCAAGATATTTTGATAAATCAGGGGCTGATTTAGTCCGTTTTTGTAATAACCGTACCATTGTCCGAATCGTGGTTAGTGGGGTGCGGATTTCATGGGTTAAAGCCTGTAATAGCTCCATTTCCGAAGGTTGTCCCACATTTTCGGTAGTTTCTGCCACAGGATGACTTATTTTTTCAGTATCAAGCCGTGTTTTTCGGACTTCAGTAGAAGACATTACGTCGGGTAAGTTTTGTAAGAGTTGCCGACTAAATTCCATTACCGTCCGATAGTCGGGTATTCTTAAAGAAAACTGATTTTTTAATGATTTAAGTTGCTGCCTTTGCTGAGGAAGAATACGAGATTGTAAAACCTCCCAACCCTGTTCGATTAAATCTGGCTCAAAGGTAAAATGAAATGCAGGTAAACCCCAAGCATTTTCGCCTAAAACCATCATTAAACTAAACTCAGATGTAAAAACAAGACAAAATTGTTCAGTTACGAGAGGATCATAGGGAAGTAGAGGTAGTTCAATAATATTACCGTTGAACTGAAATGAAGGTTGAGTATGAGAAGAGGCGGGAAGTTGAAATCTTGCTAAATCCCATTCTTTAAGCGGTTTTGGGGTAAAAATTCCGAGTTGAAACTGAGAGACTAACTCAGGATGACACAATACTGATGAGGGGCCTGATACAATAAGTCCTTGTGGGGTTGGTTCTTGGGTGATCCCCGCATGATTAACAAGTAATGATTCTAGTGTAGCGATCGCAGCAAACCATTCTCCTTTAGCTTTATTCGTTCTACGCACAACCCATTCACTGGTATTCAAATCGTGAGAATGACCATTCATCTGAGTTTCTTGTGGAGAATTAACCAAAGAGAAAAGATCACTGAGTTTCGACGTTAACCCATTTTGCACGACCATTTCCATCACATCCTATCTATCGCAGTTCGTTCTTCTGTGCTTCTACCTCATCGTACCTATATTTACATTGATTCTGAAGATGTACAACCGAACTTCTTTACCGCAATAACCGCAAAAAATTAGGCAATACTGCCCCGCTTTCTTGCTTCTTTGTAGGAAGTACCGACATTGCGTAAACCCGCTTTCAGCATTTGTTGTTCGAGTAGGGCAAAAAATCTCGCCCTGTCACCCCCACGAATTACTGCTTGATTATGTGCTTCCGCAAGGGCAACGGGATAACCATAGCCTTTACTGACTTGCGTTAACATTAAACTCAAAGATTGAGAAAAAAGCTCACTATTTTCTGCAACCCAAGCAGGAACTTCAATTCGAGCAATTTCGGTACCCACATTAACATAACAAAAATAGATCCATTGAGTTTCTTCGTATAAATTCAAAATCCGTAAAGAACTACGCCATAAGGGGCCGCGTTGTCCTGGTTCTAATATATAATCCCATAAAGACGCATCTCGCAAAGGGTGAACGACATGACAGGGGGTTTTTTCATCCATGACATCTGCACAGTTCATGACACAGTTAGGCGTATCATGGGGACAAGCTTGTAAACGGAGGAAATTAATCGCCTCATTACTCCGAGATGCGCTGATGTATCCCATTAAAGGGATGTTGGCTTTGCGTAATTCTTCCCAGGCGTTTTGAATAGGGGGTAGGATTAATTCTTTAGCTTCATTGGGTAGGCTATCAAAAAACCAGTAAATTAATGAGCCATCCATTAAGGCTAAATTGGGTTCATAATGAGGCCCTGGGGGTTTAACCCAACGACAAGCCATCTCAGATAATAATTGTGCTTCTATGACTGTACGACGATAGCCCATCCATTCTTCGACTTTGATTCCCCATTGTTTAGAGATATACAGGTCTTCTGGTTTGTAATAAACTTCGGGAATACTATCGAGTAGTGGGTGGAGATTTTGCCCATAATGCAGCATGATTCGACCAATATTAATCAGATAACAGTAGGCGATTTCATGGTGTGATGGGGCAATTTGTGAGCCATCGGTGGCAAAAACACTATGACGATAGGGGGCAGGATTAATTGTAACGCGGGTGTTTAAAGGTTCTACGGGAATAGCAGCCGAGAAAATAAAACGATTGTTCCAATTTTGATGGATTTCGACTAATTCTTGTTGTTTTGCTTGAGTTTGTTTTAATAAAAATTCAGCCCGTTCCACCCGTTGACGACTGGCTGTAACTTCATTTTTATAATGTTGGCTAATTCCTGGGATTTTTCCCGCTAGTTTTGCAATGTCTAGCATAATAGTTTGTTTTTGTCAAGATTAAGCCCAGTTGGAGAAATCTTGCGTAAATTGAGCTAAGGATAACAGATGAATGGAGGGGTCATCCGCGATCGATTCTCTGGTGTGTTGAGTATTATAGCCCCAATCCGCTAGGAATAATCCCATCCCGTCTAAATCTGGTTGTTGCTTAACTTTTTGTAATGTTTTGAGTAAATCTTCGACAAACCACAGATGCGTCGGGGGTTCTGAATGCTTTTTCAAGAGGGTACGAATGATTTCATATTTAGGCTGTTTGGTTTCTTTGCCAAATAAGCTATCTTTGGAGATGGTTACGCCTTTTTGTTGAAACAGTTGTTGGATAAATCGCCCTTCTTTGGTGCTAATAATATAAAGTTGGGTTGAAGTATCGAGAATTTGGCTCATTCTTTCGACGACATTTGGATAAAAACGGTGTAAGGCTAACCATTCATCGACGTTTGTTTCAATCCATCGATCTCGTGTTGCGTCAAGTTCATAAGAAAGGATTTTTGGATCGAGTAGTTCTGTTTTGACAATTTTTTCGGCAATGGTTGGCCAATTTTGGTTAATTTCTACGGATGATATTCCTAATACTAATGCTCTTAAAAGTACAGGCATTTCCCAACCTGTCTCAATTACAGGACGTAGAGGGTAAAATTGATTAGCATATTGATCGAGTGATTCGATATTATCTAAATGCCAGATTTTGCCATAGGTTCGTTTAGTGGTTTGAAAATATTCGAGTAATCCATCACAGATGACACCATCGAAATCTAAAGCCAAAATAGTCGGTATAGAAAAAGACATATGAATTAAGGAAGAAACTAAACTAAGTGTATATTAACTTCCTTAATTTCATCACTATTCAAGCTAATAACTCATCGATAGCAACACTAAATCCTAAAAGAATTTTTTGTGTACTGACAATATCACCTGATGCAAAAATTGTTTTAGAGTCTTGAGTTAGAACAATAACCCAATAATCAGGATAGACTAACCAAACTTCTTGACTACCTGAGATTAAATATTCTTGTGCTTTTAGAATAACTTCTTCTGCTAAATCAGTTGGTGAGACAATTTCCGCACACAAGGGAAAACTTATAGGTAATACTTTTTCGTTTCCGTATTGTGCGACTAATTCAGGGGTTAAATAAGCAACATCAGTTCTACGTCCCTGTTTAAGAGTTCGACAAGGAACATTAGTATAAACTTTTCCCCCTTGTCCGCTTAATTCTACATAGTTTCCCCAAAGATAAGCAAATTGGGCTTGGATATTACTATGTTTTAAAGTCCTTCCATTTTTCTCAATAATTCTTCCATCAACCCATTCAGTATGAGGTAAGGGGTTTTCTAGCCATTCTTCTAAGGTGTGATTTGGAATGAGAATAGAAGTCATCATAATTTAGGCACTAAAATATTTAGCATCTTTATGATAGGCAATAATCGCAGTGGTTGATTGTTCGGGATAAAGTTGTTCACTTTCATCCATATACATATTAATACGATCGCTTCCTAATAAATCCAGTTGTTTGTATTGGTCTTGAATATTGGGACAAGCAGGATAACCAAAACTATAACGAGAACCTTGATAACGTTGTTGCAAAATATCTCGAATATTATCAGGTTCAAATTTAGCAAAACCTAATTCTTTTCTAACTCTTGCGTGTGTCCATTCTGCCATAGCTTCGGCGGTTTGGACTGCCATCCCATGATAATAGAGATAATCAGTATATTGATTCGCCTCAAAGAGTTTTTTAGCGTATTCTGTGGCAATTTCACCAACGGTTACCGCTTGCATCGGAAAGACATCAATAATTCCAGATTCTTTAGAGGCAAAAAAGTCAGCAATACACAGACGACGACCTGATTTTTGACGAGGGAATTCAAATACAGCAATCGGTTCTAGATTATCAGGTATTTTATCATCTGAATTTTGGAATAATTCTGGGTCATAAATTAAAAGTGAGTTGCCTTGAGATTGACAGGGAAAATAGCCATAAAGTATCGTTGGATTCAGTAACTTTTCACTAATTACTTTTTGTTTCCACTGTTCTAATATAGGATATACTTTTTCTTTTAAAAACAGGTCATATTCTTCTCTCGGCTGTTCTTTTGGTTTGCGATATTGCCACTGTCCCACAAATAAAGCTTGTAAATCTAGATACTTAAATATTTCTTCTAAAGAAAGTTCATCCGCTTGTAATAATTTAGTACCCCAGAAAGGCGGTTTTGGACGTTCTATATTAATTTCTACTGCATCACTTCGACGAGTATCAACCTCATGAATGACTGTCCCATTATCATCAACAAAGGTGGTATCTGGATTAAGTTCTAGACCATTCTCTGAGATAGCTTCTGTACTTTCTTCTAAACTAATATCACCCAAGAACCCTTTTAAATCATCCCATTGTCCTACTGATTTTGCAGGCATGAGTTTATCCATAAAGTTAAGGTCAGCAAAGGCATCTTTTCCGTAGATTACTTTACCTTTATAAGTTTTTTGACAGTCATCATTAACGAATTTGGGAGTTAAAGCGGCACCTCCTAAAATAACTGGAACGGTAATCCCTTCTTCATTAAAAGTTGCTAAATTCTCCTTCATAAATGCCGTAGATTTCACTAATAATCCACTCATGGCAATACAATCAGCCTTATTTTCTCGGTAAGATTGAATAATATTTTCGACTGGCTGTTTAATGCCTAAATTAATAACTTTATAGCCATTATTAGTCAGAATAATATCGACTAAATTCTTACCAATATCATGAACATCACCCTTAACGGTAGCAATAATAAAAGTTCCTTTTCCGCTACTATCTGAGTCTTCTTTTTCCATAAAAGGTTCAAGATAAGCTACCGCCGATTTCATTGTTTGTGCTGATTGTAAAACAAACGGTAACTGCATTTGTCCCGAACCAAATAACTCTCCGACTACTTTCATTCCATCGAGTAGGAAAGTATTAATAATTTCCAGTGGGGGATGTTTTGTTAAAGCTTCTGCTAAACTATCTTCTAAACCAATTCTTTCACCATCAATAATATGCTGTTTGAGTCTTTCTTCTACAGGTAAACTAGCATTTTTGGACGCATCTTTTTTCGTGGTTTTTCCAGTAAAAATATCCGTTAGTTTAGTTAGTGGATCATAAATACAAATATCCCCGTCAAAACCTCTACGATCATAAATCAAATCTCGACAAACTTGTTGATATTCTGGCTCAATTTTTGCCATCGGTAATATCTTATTGGCACTAACAATCGCAGCATCCATTCCCACAGCCATTGCTTCATGCAAAAAGACTGAGTTTAAGACTTGTCTAGCAGCAGGATTTAATCCAAAAGAAATATTAGAAACGCCTAAAATAACATGACAATCAGGCAATTCTTCTCGAATTCGTTTAATTGATTCAATTGTGGCTTTGCCATTTTCTCTATCTTCTTCAATTCCTGTGGAAATCGGTAAAGCGAGAGTATCAAAAAAGATTTCTGATGCAGGTATTCCATACTCTACAACTGCATTATAAGCGCGTTTAGCTATTTCAAACTTTTTATCGGCTGTCCGCGCCATTCCGTCTTCATCAATGGTACCGATCACAATTCCTGAACCATATTTTTTAGCCAGTTCTAAGACTTTATAAAAACGGGGTTCGCCATCTTCATAGTTAGTCGAATTAAGGATACATTTCCCCCCTGCAACCTTTAAACCTGACTCCATTTTTTCCCATTCTGTTGAGTCTAGCATCAAGGGTAAAGTGACATTATTGACTAAACGGGAGGCTAATTCTTTCATATCTTTTACGCCATCACGTCCCACATAATCGACGTTAACATCAAGAATATGCGCCCCTTCTTTGAGTTGTGATTTTGCCATCGACACTAAACTATCCCAGTCTTCAGCGTTTAGTAATTCTCGGCATTTTTTGGAACCACTGGCGTTTAATTTTTCTCCAACAATAAGAAAGGAATTATCTTGAATATAAGGCTGAGTTGAATAAATAGATGCTGCTGATGGTTCGTACTCTGGATGACGTTCTTTTGGTTTTAATGTGCTTGTAATTTCGGCTAATGCTTTAATGTGATCAGGGCGAGTACCACAACATCCTCCAATAATTTGCACTCCTAAATCTTCGATAAAGTGCATCAAGGACATCTGTAATTCGATAGGAGTTAGTCGATAATGTGCTTGTCCACCGACATTTTCTGGTAATCCTGCATTGGGAATACAAGAGACAATAAAGGGAGAGTGTTCAGCTAAATATTTAATATGGGGTTTCATTAAATCAGGCCCAGTCGCACAGTTTAGCCCTAAAATATCAATATTGTAGGGTTCTAAAATAGAGACAACTGCATTAATTTCAGTTCCGACTAGCATGGTTCCCATTGTTTCCATTGTCACTGAAACCATAATCGGAATACGATTCCCTTTAAGAGTGAAAACTTCTTCAATACCGTTTAATGCTGCTTTAATTTGTAGGACATCCTGACAGGTTTCAACTATGAATAAATCTGCACCACCATCATATAATCCTTCTGCTTGTTCAATGTAGGCATTTTTTAAAGTATCAAAATCAGTATGTCCTAATGTTGGTAGTTTGGTTCCAGGCCCCATAGAACCCGCGACAAAACGCGGTTTTTCTGATGTAGAGTATTCATCTGCTACTTTTTTCGCAATTTCGGCGGCTCGTTTGTTGAGATAATAGGCTTGATCGGCTAAATCGTATTCAGCTAAAACAATCGAAGTGCTACCAAAACTATCGGTTTCAATAACATCTGCACCCACTTCTAAAAAGTCTCTGTGTACCTTCTCTACGGCTTCTGGTTTGGTGTGTACCAGATACTCATTACATCCTTCATATTCTGCCCCGCCAAAGTCCTCTGCGGTCAAATTTTGCGTTTGTAATGAAGTTCCCATCGCACCATCAAAAACAAGGACGGGACGTTCAGGACTACGAAGGCGATTTAAAAAAGGACTATTCATAGTTGAGGCTTTTCAAGAATCAAATTTTTTGAGAGTTTGATGTAGATGGTTTTGAATGATTATTGTAATACGATTACTTTAGATGTGGCTATAATTCTTGATCCTAATAACAATAAGGGTGACTTAAGCCCACCTTTTGAAATGACGCTAAAATCACTACTACATTGAGAGAAAGCTGGTTGACGCTTGCTTTTTCGTTCAAAGCATTAAATATATAATCCTGAAATTCGCTAGAATCGTAATGATCCAGCGTTAAAACCTTTAAGAACGATGGTTACAACGTCTCAGCCTGTCAATTATCCCGACTCTGACGGTCAGCCAATGGCAGACAATACAAAGCAATTTGAAGCGATCGTCTACTTGAAAAAAGGTTTTGATTTATTGTTCTCCAATGCTTCCAATGTATTTGTAGCAGGGGATTTACTTTGGTATCCTGTCCAAGGCAACAACAAACTACGGCAAGCACCTGATGTTATGATCGTATTTGGCAGACCAAAGGGGGATCGAGGCAGTTATCAGCAATGGAAAGAAGATAACATTTGTCCTCAAGTCGTTTTTGAGGTTATTTCACCAGGGAACACTATCCCAGAAATGAGTCGGAAGTTTCAATTCTACGATCGTTATGGAGTCGAAGAATATTATATCTATGATCCTGACCGTCAAAGTTTAGATGGCTTTATCCGTCGAAATGGCTCTTTAGAAACAATTGAAGAAATTGAAGAATGGGTTAGTCCCCGTTTGATGGTTTGTTTTCGCCTTAGTCGGAATGGACAATTAATTCTATACCGTTTGGATGGTCAACCATTTGAAACATATGAGCAAATGGCAGAACGAGTTCAGCAGGAACAAGCTAGAGCCGAACGAGAACAAGCTAGAGCCGAACGAGAACAAGCTAGAGCCGAAGCAGCAGAACAAGAAATAGAACGATTGAAAGCGCAAATCAAGGCTTTAGAACAACAATCGAATGATTAAGGTTGTATAACTTCTAATACGGCTTGGGGCGATAATTTATCCTTAAACCAAATCACCTTGGCGGGTACATCGGTGATTTTCACCCCTGCTTTTTCTAAATTTAATCGATCGGAAACGGCTAAAATTAAATTACTAATATCTGCCTTTCTTACCTGAGAAAATTTTTTCTGTAAATATTCAGGTCGCCAATAACCCACAATTTCTAGTAAATAATCGCGTCCATCGGGATGAATTAAGCGAAAATCTGGAATCATAACACTACCTGGTAACGGCACTAAATCAACTTCTCTTTCTAGTTTCCATTCCGTTTTAAGTTGTTCCCATCGAGTCGCAAAGGACATTTCTAACATACTATCGTAGGGTTTTTGAGGGGGATAGTGTGAGACTAAATTACATTGGTCATCTAAACTAAAACTTTCTTGACGAATGACTTTTGTATAAGTATCTTTGTATTGTAAATTCGCTTTGAGACTCCATTTACTGACGTGTAATAGTGCTGGAATCATCTTTGCAATAGCTAACCCATAACGGGTACTCGCTTGAAATAAACTGGTAGGCCCGTCGATGGTAATGGTAAAACCTGTATCTGAATCTCCTTCTATATATGCCATCAACTGAAACAGTTTTAAATACTTGAATAACAGTTTATATTCCCCTGGGTCGTTGCGATGAGCATTAATAATAATATGACTGGCACGATAAAAAATCCCTTGAACCTGCGACACATTGTAACGATGAATTAAGGCTTCGGGGGTTGGGGCATCGAACTGAGTTAGGATACGATTATCATTAATGTCTGCATAAAGTCCTTTTTCAATTTCAATAGGAAAAACTTCTCGATTTAATTCTTGACTCAGTTGACGAGCAAGTGATTCTAGGATTTGTTCGCGGTTTTGGGGAATAGGAACGATTTTAGCCGAATAAGCAAAAACTTTTTGTCTCAGTTCTTCGGGTTCTAGTGGACTAATAATCTCAAAAGTGGAAAAATGACTTTTGAGTAAATGTGCAAAGCCGCGTTTGATTTTATAATCAGGACTATCACCCTCTACTGCAAATAATGTTTCATCTAGTTCACCTTGAGTACGACCTAGACAACTTTGAAAGCAATTAATCTGTTCTGTTGCTTCTTCGAGTGTATCTTGATTCACTAAAAGCCGTTTTGGAGATAATGTAGCACCATTGCGCCGAGAAATAAGTAAATCTGTTGGCAGCATTTGTAACAGTTAAAGTAGAACAAGTTCTTGTAGGATTAATTACAATTCTAAAACTAGATATTCACTTATCCACCCTCTAATTATCATGACTCGGCTATTTACTACTTATCGTACTCTAGAATCTCGTCCCGATAGTTACCAAGATTGGTATCAACAGGCTAATCTTTTAAAAGAGCGCGAAGATTATCAAGAGGCGTTATTGAGTTATGAAAAAGCTCTAGAATACTATCCTAGCGATTACTGGGCTTGGTATAAAAGAGGAATGACCCTAGAACAACTAGGGCGTTACGAAGAAGCTGCCATGAGTTACCGATATGCCTCACAAATGCGTCCTCATAATTACTGGGCTTGGTATGATTGTGGTTGTGTTTATTTAGAAAATTTACAAGAGTACAGTCAGGCGATTTTTTGTTTTGAACAAGCATTAGCCGTTAATCCTGACGATTATTGGTCATTTTATCGCAAGGGTGAAGCCTCACGTTTATCAGGAAATTTTGCAGATGCGATCGTCTGTTATAATCAAGCATTAGAACTAAGACCAGGTGATTATTGGTCTTGGTATCGTAAAGGGGATGCGTTTAAAGCTTCAGGAAATTTAGAAGAAGCTTTGAATAACTATCAAAAAGCATTCGATTTAAAGCCTGGTGATTATTGGGCATTATATCAACAAGGTGTTATCCTACAGGAGTTAGGACGCTTACAAGAAGCAGTAAAATATTATGCCCAAGCTCTTGAAATAGAAATTGATGATGATTATGCTTGGTATAATCAAGCCTGTTGTTATGCAAGTTTAGGTCAAAATGAACAAGCTTTAAATAGTCTAGAAGAAGCAATTTATTTTTATCCTCAAATTTATCTATCATTAGCACAAACTAATCCAGTTTTTGAGGAATTACGTCAAGAGCAACGTTTTGATGAATTATTACATCAATATCAAGATGAGGAAGTGGAGTATTAGTCTTCTGGTTCTAAAGTAAAAAGAGTAATCTTATTATCTTGAACTTCAGAAAATCTAAGCAAAGATAAATCAGCAGTCTCTAAAATCACTCGATATTTAAAAACATGGTAAATAGATGAGAGTCCTGGATAACTCATCGAATCTTGCTGTTCAATTTCTGCACGTTCAAAAATTAATTCTTTTTCTAAATTTAAACCAATTTCTTCTAATAATGCCCGTCGTGCAGCACTTTCTGGGTTTTCATCACCTATAATTTTTTCTGCAATATAACCTAATTTTCGTTTTCTGACTTGACCAAAGTTTAAAAAAATCTGTTTATCTTCAATGAGTTTAAAAAGAATTTCACCTAACTGTATATTCACAATAATATTAGCGACTTTAACAGTACGAGTTAACTGATTATCGATTAATTCTAGCTTTGTTTCTTGACTGAGGATTTCTTGTTCTAACTCAGCAACGGTTTTTGTTTTTTTACTATGATGCCATTCATGAATAGGAATCCCGTTTTCCAAAAGAATTTTTTGTAGATCCATGACAACAGATATAATATTATTCTGAATTATAAGCGAATTAATTTCTAATGAATCCTTCTTTTTCAATTCGTAACGCTACACCCGATAATGTACCCCAAGTGTTTGAACTGATTAAAGCTTTAGCAGAATACGAAAAGCTTACCCATCTCGTGACAGGAACAGCAGACGCACTTCAAGAACATCTTTTTGGCGAACGTCCTTATATTGAGGCGATTGTAGCAGAATGCGAAGATAAAACAGTCGGTTTCGCGCTTTTTTTCTGGAATTACTCAACCTTCCTGACAAAACCAGGCATTTATCTAGAAGATATCTTTGTTTTACCCGAATATCGTCGTTTAGGTATTGGTAAAGCTTTATTAACTCAGGTGGCGAAAATTGCAGCCCGACGGAAAGCAGGGAGGTTAGAGTGGAGTGTCTTAGATTGGAATGAACCTGCGATCATATTCTATCAACGTTTTGGTGCAACAGTGTTACCCGATTGGCGTATCTGTCGCATCACCGAGGATAAGTTAAACGAGTTTTCGTAAAAGTTATTCTTCTTTTTTAGTTTTCTGAATTAGTTTAATAATGTCAGCTATTTTTTCAGGATTATCTAAATCAGTGAGTGTTCCTGATGCTAAAACAGGTGCATCAGCTAATTTATCCATGTATGCTCGGAATGCTTGTTCATCGTCTCGGTGTTTTAAAATATAAGCGCGTAATTCAGTACGGCTCATTTGGTGATAATTGATAGATGTCATATAAATTCCCAGTTTCCGTGTTTATCAATTAAAATTTCTGTTTCTTCACCAGCTAGAATATATATATCTTCAGTTCGTTCATCTAAGCGTACTAAAAAAATTGAACGATATAAGCTAGTCAAACGCTGACACAGTATAAAACAGGTTAAAGTCTGTTCGGTAGTCGGAAGAATAGGCACTTCTCAAAATCATAAGGTGCTATTTTCAAATTTAGCATAGCGATCGTATTTTATATCCTTTTTCGCTTAAATATCATTTTTTCTAATTTTATTAATACTACTTAATAGCTTTTTTAAAAGATTCGCTCAACTACAAAACCCCGCAAAGAATTAATTTAGCACTAACACAGGACTAATTATGATCTAGATCACAGCTTAAACCAGAAATTAAAGCTAAATTTGAATTTAATCATTATTTAAGGAAAAATTTTTGTGATTTTTATCATCCCACTTATCTTAGGTGCGGCGGCGGCAGCAACTGCTATTTTAGGTGCAGGGGCTGCGATAGATGGTATGTCAAACATGGATGAAGCAAGGGCTATCGAGGAAGATGCCTAAAACTGCCATGAAGGAGCCCTTGATGATTTCCGAATTGCTAAAGAGATAACTCAAGAAATGGCTGAAGATTATGGTCAACTTCAACTTAATGTTAAACGGATAACGATTGGAAGATTTATCGATTTTCTTAAAAGCATCGGGCAAGATGGTTCCTTAAATGACAGAAGCTTTTTAGAAGGACTAGAAGGAATATCTATTGAGCAAATTAAAGAATACAAAGCCGCCGTCATAGAAGCTGAAAAAATTGCGGCAGGAGGTTTCAAAGCATTAGGTGCAGCCACCGCCGCAGGACAAGGAACAGTTGGACTGATAGGATTATTTGGTACTGCAAGCACTGGCACAGCAATTTCTGGACTTAGTGGGGCTGCTGCTTGGAATGCAACCCTTGCTTGGTTAGGTGGAGGTTCGCTTGCTGCTGGTGGGGGTGGTATGGCACTTGGAACTTTAGTTCTAGGTGGTATTACAGTCGGGCCTGCTTTATTAATTGGGGGTTTTGTTTTAGCAGGTGAAGGCGAAAAAGCTTTAACTAAAGCTAGAGCATATGCAGCTAAGGTAAATACTGAAGTAGCTAAAATTGATGCGGTAATAGATTTTTTAGTGATGGTTCAGCAACGCATTGCCGAGTTAGGAAATTTAGTTGAACAATTAAATAAACGTGCCTTAATTGGTCTTAATGAACTAGAATCACGACCTTTTGACCGTACGCGTCAACAAGATGTAGAAAAATTACGACAAGTCGCCATACTGATTACAGCCCTTTCAGAAATCATGAAAACGCCTATTCTTGACAAGGAAGGCAATCTTAATCCATCTACGGCTAAGATTAAAGCTAAATATGGCTATATTTAAGGAAATCAAAATGAAATTTGATAGCTTTGTTAGTCCAACATACAGTTTACAAGAAGTAGTAGCGGCGTATACTGATTATCTAAAGATAGCAGAAGAAGAGAAAACTAAACGCCGTCAGATTGAAACTGACGAAAAAGTAATGCTTGCAGCTATTAAAGCTAAACGAGATATTGTCATAACTTATCTTGAAAATTCTTTTGATGAACGAGCAAAAAACTTTCAAGCTTTATTTAGCATTATTGACCAAGCAATTGACACAGGTAGTAACGAACAGTTAACTGTAAGTTTGAATGCTGTAACTGAACTAGCTAAATCTAACCCATTTAAAGATTTAGCAAATTTAGCTTCAGTACAAGCTGCTTTAGATGACCCAGACCATAAGTGGGAATTTTAATAGCTAAATAATTTACTCCTACCACTTTAAAACGGCTGCGTCGATACCCTGTTCGCGTCTAATTCTGCCGTCTTTTTCAAACCAATCAATAATCTGCTTATGAGTTAAATCTTCTATCGGAACTCCAACATCTTCAGCAATAATTTTAAGTAATTTTTGTGAAGAAATGGTTAAACGTGCTAAAAACTTCTCCGTAGATGACAATAGTGCTGCATCGACATCTAATGATTCGTCTGGGGTTAAAAATTGAGGGTTTTCCATCATAAGTTACTTTCCTTTATTCGTAGTGAGTCCACATTCGTAGAATAAGCACAGTTTTTTCTTTTTCTAAAACTTGATAAACTAATCGATGCTGAATGTTAATTCGTCGAGAGTAATAGCCTGCTAAATCTCCTTTTAGTTTTTCATAAGGTGGATAAGGTGTGTATGGATTTTCTGCTAAGATTTTTAGGATTTCTTCAGCTTGTCTTTTCAATCCTCCTGAAGCTAGATTCTTGGTATCTTTACTAGCTTGTTTACTCAATATTACTAGCCAAGTCACCAGTCAATATCCTTAACGTCTATACATTCAGAAATAGGTGTTTGTGCTTCTTTTAAGATAGATTCTGTCAGACCTGAAATCGATTTAAGATATAAAGTTTCTTGAATGGCATTCCAATCACTCTCACTCACTAAAACAGCTTTTCCTTTTTTACCAAGAATTAAAATCGGCTTATGAGTTTTATTGGTTTCATCAATTAATTGATTGATATCAACTTCTGTCTCTCTTGCTTCGTAGATAGGGGGTATAGTATCCATACTTGATTATATTTTAATGTACTATTTTAATAAAAATTGTTACTTTGCCTTAATCAAATAACCGCAACGATGTTCGCCGTGATTCATCCAGTGGGTTCGTTCTATCGTACAATCGGGTAGGACGACGGAAAACAGTTCTAGTTCATGACCGCAAACACTCGGATAAGATTCAGCGACTCCAGAAATCGCGCAATTATGTTCAGCTAAGATATATTGTTCTGTCTGATTCTCTTCAATGGGTAAAAGTTCTGCCATATAGCCTTCACTTCTGCGGAGTTCGACGACACGGGTTACTCTTTCAATTAGTGAACCATTTCCCACCTGTTTACGGTAGTCTTCTGCTTTGCGTTCCCACTGCTTGCGTAATACTTCTTTAACTTGCTTTTCACCAACTGTTTCCGCTAGGGTATCTAAAAAAGATAGGGCAAATTCATCATAGTTGTTGGGAAATTGCGATCGCCCTCTACGGCTAAGATAATAGATATGCTGGGGCCGTCCCATGCCATTTTGTACCGAACGATATTCTATCAGTCCCTCGTTTTCTAAATCTTTTAGATGACGACGTGTTGCTTGCGGACTAATTTCAAACGATAAAGCTAACTCGTGGGCCGTCGCTTGACCCTTTTTCAGTAAGTGTTGTAAGATATCCTGTTTCGTCGATGCGGGTTGGGTCGTGGTCATGACTTGTCGAAAGACAATTTTTACTTTGACAACATTGATGTTGTTAATCTATTGTATAATAAAGTTAAACAATATAGTTGTTGTTTAAGTCATCTGCTATTCTTAGGCTTCTAGCACATACCAACCGATATCGTAAAAGAGAACACTAACATCACATGAGTGCGACAACAGTCAAAAACATCGTCAACCAACCCTACAAATATGGTTTTGTCACGGATATCGAATCCGAAACCGTACCTAGAGGGCTAACTGAAGACACCATTCGCTTAATCTCAGCCAAGAAGAATGAACCCGAATTCATGCTAGAGTTTCGCTTGAAAGCCTATCGGCAATGGCAAAAGATGACCGAACCGACTTGGCCTCATGTGAACTATCCTGCCATAGATTATCAGAATATCATTTATTACTCTGCACCGAAACAGAAAAAAGAAAAACTAAATAGTCTTGACCAAGTTGACCCCACTTTACTAGAAGCTTTTGAAAAGCTGGGTATACCGCTATCTGAACAAAAACGTCTGGGTAATGTGGCTGTCGATGCAATTTTTGACAGTGTTTCTATCGCTACGACCTTTAAAGAAAAGTTAGCTAAAGATGGTGTAATTTTCTGTCCCATTTCCGAAGCATTACAAGAACACCCCGAATTAGTTCAGAAGTATCTCGGTAGCGTTGTTCCTGTGGGCGACAATTATTTTGCTGCATTAAATTCAGCCGTCTTCAGTGATGGTTCATTTGTATTTATTCCTAAAGGCGTAATTTGTCCGATGGAACTATCTACTTACTTCCGCATCAATAATGGTGAAACGGGACAATTTGAACGGACGCTTATTATTGCCGAAGAAGGCGCATCGGTTAGTTATCTAGAAGGCTGTACCGCACCGATGTACGATAGTAATCAACTTCATGCTGCTGTTGTCGAATTAGTTGCCCTCGATAATGCAGATATTAAATACTCTACCGTTCAAAACTGGTATGCAGGTGACGCGAATGGTAAAGGTGGAATTTATAACTTTGTCACCAAGCGAGGACTCTGTAAAGGGGTTAACTCTAAGATTTCTTGGACACAAGTCGAAACAGGTTCCGCTATTACTTGGAAGTATCCGAGTTGTGTTTTAGTCGGTGATAACTCTGTTGGTGAGTTTTATTCCATTGCTTTGACTAATAACAAGCAACAAGCCGATACAGGCACCAAAATGATTCATATTGGCAAAAATACCCGCAGTACGATTATTTCTAAAGGTATTTCGGCGGGAAATTCTCAAAATAGCTATCGTGGTCTTGTCAAGATGGGGTCAAAAGCAACAGGGGCGAGAAATTACTCTCAATGTGATTCGATGTTAATTGGCGATAATGCTGAAGCGAATACTTTTCCCTATATTCAAGTCGATAACAATACTGCCAAAGTTGAACACGAAGCCTCTACTTCTAAGATAGGCGAAGACCAGTTATTTTACTTTGCTCAAAGGGGTATTTCTGAAGAAGATGCCATCTCAATGTTAGTAAGTGGTTTCTGTAAAGATGTCTTGAGTAAACTGCCGATGGAATTTGCAGCCGAAGCAGATAAGTTATTAAGTTTGAAACTAGAAGGAACCGTTGGCTAAAAAAAAGGTGGGCTATTAACCCACCTCACCAACAGAATTAATTAAGGAACTAAGGAATAAGAGTATAAAATGAGTGACGCAATTTTATCTGTTCGTAATTTAACTGCTAACGTCGATGGAAATCCTATTCTAAAAGGCGTAAATTTAGAAATCAAAGCGGGCGAAGTTCATGCCATCATGGGACGGAATGGTTCAGGTAAGAGTACATTTTCTAAAGTCATCTCTGGACATCCTGACTATGAGGTGACAGGTGGCGAAATTATCTATCAAGGAGAAAACCTGTTAGAAAAAGAACCCGATGAACGCGCTAAGAATGGTATCTTTCTCGCGTTTCAGTATCCTTTAGAAATACCTGGAGTTAGTAACTTAGATTTCTTGCGGGTTGCTTATAATGCGCGTCGGAAATATTTAGGGTTAGAAGAATTAGATGCGTTTGACTTTGAAGACTTAGTAGAAGAAAAACTAAAAGTCGTTCAAATGAACCCCTCTTTTTTAGGTAGAAGTTTAAACGAAGGGTTTTCGGGGGGAGAGAAAAAACGCAATGAAATCTTACAGATGGCGTTACTCGAACCGACACTCGGTATTTTAGACGAAATAGACTCAGGTTTAGATATCGATGCCCTCAAAATTGTCGCCAATGGAGTGAACCAACTCGCAACACCTGATAATGCTTTTCTCGTTATTACCCACTACCAACGCTTACTCAACTACATTACCCCTGACTTTGTTCATGTGATGTACGATGGGCGCATTGTTACCAGTGGTGGAAAAGAATTAGCCCATGAGTTAGAGAATAAGGGTTATGAATTCCTCGATGAACAAGCATTAGCGGAGGTGTAAGTCATGACATCAGTGATTTTAGAACCGACTAAAACGAATAACGATGAATATCTACAAAATTTAGTCGAACAAAATAAAGCCAAAGTATCGGCAGAATTTCTAAATGACTTACGTCAAACTGCGGTTACGGAAATTCAAAATTTAAAACTACCCCATCGCAGGGATGAGGAATGGCAATTTACGGATATATCGGAATTACTCCAAACTAACTTTCAAGTTGCCCAAAATGTAGAATTATCCACCGAAGCGTTAAACCCTTTTATCCTCCCCGAAGCTTCTGCAAGTCGCCTCGTATTCGTTAATGGCTACTATGCCGCAAATTTATCCGATGTTTCTGGGTTGCCCGATGGTGTATTCGTCAGCAATCTATCAGAGTTCGCCGCTTATGCACAAAAACAAGAATTTGTCAAGTATCTTGGTCAACAAAAAGGAGATGTTTTTACAACTCTTAATACAACAGGCTTAACCGATGCGGCGATGGTGTGGGTTAATCCCGATGTTGTTGTCGAAACACCGATTCATCTCCTCTTTTTGACCATTATCAGTAAAACAGCCGCCATTAGCCAACCCAGAATTTTAATCGTTGCCCAAAGAAATTCAAAACTGAACTTAGTCGAATATTATGGCGCAGTAGCGAAAAATTGTTCTGATGTACCGCGAAATTTACCGTATTTGACGAATGTCGTTAGCGAAATTTATATAGAAGAGAATGCCGAGATTAATCATACTCGGATACAAAGAGAATCAGGCGATGGGTTTCAGATAGCCAGAAGTGCGATCGTTCAATCCCGCGATAGCCGTTATACTTGTAATGACATTAATTTTGGTGGGAAACTTTCTCGTCATCAACTCGACATTTACCAAAATGGAGAACAGACGGAAACTAATTTATATGGATTAACCTTAATAGGGAGAGAACAAACCTCAGACACTCACAGCGCGATTTATCTCAATCATCCTTATGGAACGACCAATCAACTCCATAAATGTATAGTTGATAATGCGGCCCATGCTGTCTTTAATGGTAAAGTCTTTGTCCCTAAACCCGCACAACTGACGAATGCAGCCCAATTAAACCGAAATCTTTTGCTATCTCCCAAAGCAAGAATCAATACCAAACCAGAATTACAAATTACAGCCGATAACGTTAAATGTTCTCACGGGGCAACCGTTAGCCAACTCGAAGCAGATGAACTGTTTTACCTCAGAAGTCGCGGTTTAACCGAAGAGAATGCCAAACATCTCTTATTAGATGCTTTTGCTGCTGAGATTTTAGATAAAATTCCCCTAAAATCCTTACGACAAAGATTAAGTCAGTGTGTCGCGTGTCGAACATTAGAAATAGAGTAAAACAAAATCTAGGTTATCGGGAATCAACTTACCGATAACTCATTACTGGTAACTGATGACTAATATGACTGCCATTCAAGAAAAAAACTTAGCTGATAAAGTTCGTTCTGATTTTCCAATTCTAAATCAGACCGTACACGACAAACCTCTAATCTATCTAGATAGTGCCGCGACATCACAAAAACCCAAAGCTGTCTTAGAAACATTGCAACAGTATTATCAACACGATAACGCTAATGTTCACCGAGGCGCACATACTTTAAGTGTTCGCGCAACAGAAGGATATGAAGCAGCAAGAGATAAAGTCGCAAAATTCATTAATGCAGCCTCGCGTCAAGAAATTATTTATACTCGCAATGCCACAGAAGCGATTAATATTGTTGCCTATAGTTGGGGTTTAACCAATCTTAAAGCGGGTGATGAAATTATTCTCACCGTTATGGAACACCATAGTAACTTAGTTCCCTGGCGTATTATTGCCGAAAGAACTGGGGCAATCATTAAATATGTTGGTTTAACTGAAACAGAAAGCTTTGATTTAGAACAGTATAAAACCCTGCTGAATGAGAAAACAAAACTCGTCGCAGTTGTCCATATTTCTAATACACTCGGTTGTATTAATCCAGTTGAAGAAATTGTATCACTTGCTCATCAAGTTGGTGCAAAAGTATTAATCGATGCTTGCCAGAGTGTTCCGCATTTTCCCATGAATGTACAACAAATCGGCTGTGATTGGTTAGTCGCCAGTGGTCATAAAATGTGTGCGCCAACGGGAATCGGATTTTTGTATGGAAAAAAAGAAATTTTAGACGAAATGCCTCCATTTTTCGGTGGTGGCGAAATGATTGCTGATGTCTATCTAGACCATTTTACCAGTAACGAATTACCTCATAAATTTGAAGCAGGAACACCAGCAATAGGAGAAGCGATCGCGCTTGGTGCTGCGGTAGACTATTTAATGGGGCTAGGTATGGACAATATCCATGCTTATGAAGAAGAACTCACCGCATATTTATTTAAAAAACTTGCTGATGTTCCTAAAATAAGAATCTATGGCCCAAAACCAACAACTGAAGGAAAAGGACGTGCTGCATTAGCTTCATTTAATGTCGAAGGACTTCATGCAAGTGACCTATCTACTCTATTAGACCACGAAGGGATTGCCATTCGTTCAGGGCATCATTGTACTCAACCCCTACACCGTTTACTCAATGCGTCAGGTAGTGCAAGGGCAAGTTTATATTTTTATAATACTCGTGAAGATATCGATCACTTTATTGTAGCGTTGAAAGATACGATTAATTTTTTCGGTGGGATGATGGAGTAGTATGATAGTAAATGTCAAGCTAAAATTTTCTTTAATTACTAACTACTATTTATAACCATCGCGTAATATTTCAAATTCTTGATTTAGACTTACACCTACATCTAGAATTTGCTCTACTAATTCTGAGTAGTCACTAGCTTGTTTTGATATATCTGTAAACTGTAGTTCTGCAAAAGTTAAATTTAAAGATTCTAAGTTTTTAATTGAAATATCTTTATTATCTCGTAAGATTTTTTCAATTTTTAAAGCTTTTATTAAATTATCTTTAATTTTACTTAAAGCATCTAAAGCCTCTTTTTCTATAGGTTCATTAATAGAGTTTAAAACATAATTTATTTGTTCTTTAACATCAATTGATTTAATAATTTTATTATAATTTTCTAGTTCTATAAATAATCTTCTTAATTGATAAAGTGACTCTAATCTCTCAATTTTAGCCCTTTTTTGATAAATTAATTGTTTTCGACTATCTTTTGCTGTAGGTATTCCCATTAAACATCCCAGAGAAATAGAGATAAACAAGGCAGGCAAATAAAGTTTTGTAAAAAAATTTGGACTGACGAAAAAGTAACCTATTATCAATACAATAGCTAAGATAAAAATAAAAAACAAACTTACAAATAAGATATTAGTAAAATAATTCCATAATTCTTCAAAAAGAATTTGCAATTTTTTCTTTTTCAGCCGAGCCGAATTTAAGCTCGATTCAAAAGTCGAATTATTGATCATTAGGTTTAAAGACTCTTGAGTTAAGCTTGCAACAACATCTGAAGTTATTCCATATTTAATTTCATTAATACTAATACCTGTTAGTTCTTCAAAAAACTCGTTTGTAATCAATAGTTTTTCTAATTCGATTCTCATAATTTATTCTAACCTATTTATTGATTAAAGATAAATATACAACTTATTACAAGATTGTTTTATACTGATATAAAATTACTAATTTAGATAATTTATGCAAAGTATTTTTTAACTCAATTTGTAATTTAATAGATTGAATTCTGTCAAGAAAATTTATCATAGTGACCGATAAGTATAATGTGTCATACTTATTATTCCCAAAATTACTATGAAAATTAACACTAAAGCACTAAACCTTGTTAATTTGAAAACTTTGCTGTAACTGCCTAATAATATTCTCAGCAGCTACTTGACGACCTGATGAACTATATACATCATAGCCAAGATCCACAAAGGCAAGTCACTTTCCTTGTTTAAATTAGTTGAAAAATAAAATATGATAGATAAAATATTAGGTTAAAATGTGTCACTCGTTAAAAATATGATTCAAACTAAACCTCGATTTCAAAGCTTTGAAGACTATTTATTATTTGACGATGGAACAGATAATCTCTATGAATTGTTTAATGGAGAGTTGATCGAAATGCCGCCAGAATCAGGAAGAAACGTTGAAATTGCAACATTTTTACTGGTACAATTTGCCATACTGGTAGGCTATCGTAGAGTACGAGGTCATGGGTTAGAATTAGAAGTTAGAGGAGAACCGAGAAACCGCTATCCTGATTTGACTATTATTCGAGAAGAACATATTCAGCAGTTAGCTAAACGTAATACGATACGACTTTCAATGGCACCTCCCCTGTTAGTAGTTGAAATTGTTAGTCCTGGAGAGATTCAACGAAATAGGGATTATTTAGCTAAACGATTGCAGTATCAAGATTGTTGTATTCCTGAATATTGGATTATAGATCCCGAAGCGCAAACAATTTTAGTATTAGAATTTAGTGGAAAAATTTATCTTGAAGTCGGTCAATTCTCAGGCAATGATCAGATAATATCTCCTCAGTTTCAAGAATTGAACTTAACAGCAGCACAAATTTTTTCGTTAGGTGATAATTAGCTCATAATAATAAAGCTGATAAGCATTATTCAAAACAAGCTGGAAAAAAAGCTAAAATTCAGAATTGGACAATCAATTATAAATTAGGTGTTGTCCGAAACATTCCGTGTCGAAGGAGTAATAATTAATGGAATGGATGAAAACAATTGAATTAGGACTACATCAGCTTGTTAGTTTAAGTCAATTTTTTTTAGAAGCAATTTCGGTTTATTGTGTACTATTTGGCGTCTATCAGACTATCCAACTTGCCATTAAGTTAAGTCGCAGCCGTCGTAATACCGAATTTCCTTTTATGCAACTGCGTACAACCTTTGGTTCTTGGTTAGCACTAGCCTTAGAATTTCAATTAGGAGCCGATATTTTAGCAACAACGATCGCACCTACAATTGAAGAATTAGGACAATTGGCTTTAATTGCAGTTATTCGTACGTTCCTTAATTATTTTCTTAATAAAGAACTAGAACATCAATTAGAACTACAAGAAAAGCATCGAGAAGTTAATCAATAAATATTTTATGCAACAAGATCCTATACAATCTACAAATCCTCAACTTGAATTAGCAAAACAGCGTAATCGTGCGGCGGCTGAACGAACTTTAATGGCATGGATTCGTACCAGTTTATCTTTAATTAGTTTTGGATTTGGTATCGATCAAATTATTGCTGTGATTAGTAAAACAGTTGGTCATGAATTTAATTCGATGAGACTATCAAGAGTTTTCGGACTTTCATTCATTGCGTTGGGAATTTTTGCTATGTTAGCGGCAGCTTTAGAACATCGCCAAGAACTACGACAAATTCGACGAGATCCCTATGTTTATACTTCAAGTCGTTCTCTGGGTATACTGGTTGCATCAGCACTAATTTTCATTGGCATCGCTGCTTTTGTCAGTATTTTAATTAATGCTAGATTTTAAAAATTATAATCAAAGCGGTTATCAGTCCAAATAAGACAACAGCAAGGGTTGTGACAATAATTAAGGGACGCTCTGATAAGAATAAATAATCATTACGTTTAAGAGATTGAACTTCTAAGCGATATTGCCAGAGTGCAATAATTAAGATAACGATCGCAAAAGCAATTAAGCTTAATCCAATGATATGAGCGAATTTGTGCGATTCCTCTAAACTTGTTTTTGGAAAGGCTTTTAAAAGATTTAGCGAAATTCGGTCAAGTGCAATTCCTAATCCCATCAGCTTAATACTATTGTAAATCCATGCAGCTAATGTTCTTTGAGCCGCTTGACGATTACGTTGTTTCGCTAATTCTGTGATTGTCTGTGATGGATTTTTCGGTGGTTCAGGAATATTCATCAATTTTTCTTAAATAATTGACTATCATCGATGATTTAAACCACTACTAATTGTTAAATCATATACCTGCTGTTTAAATCAAATATTCAGTATATTAAAATCTAAAATAGGCGGTTCTGTGTCAGCCTAGATTGAAAGTTAATCCATAAATAAACAAAGTGATCAGACTTTACTCTGATCACAAGGTAACTAACAACTAACCAAGATTAACAAAATATTTAGTTTAAATTTAGATAAGAAGCTTCGGCTTCAAGTTGTCTGACTAGGGCATCATTACCCTGCACTCTTGCAATTTCTAAACGATGCTGTAAATTTTTACGCAAGCTATCCCGATGGGCGGATGCTGCTTTGGTTACCAATTGTTGACGATTCTTGTTCATGGTGGACAGTTTTTTTTATAGATTTAATCATTTACCCTTATCTATAAGATAACATTTTGCTTGTAAAAGTGTATTAGTTGTTACCGAACATTAGAAAACTTAATAAAATAGCAATATTCACGATAAAATATTGCAATGGCTGGCGTAATATCCCTACTGACAGATTTTGGTTTACAAGATGTCTATGTTGGTGTAGTCAAAGGAACGATCGCTACTGTTAACCCATCACTTGTAGTTATCGATCTGACTCATCAAATTCCACCACAAAATATTTTGGCGGGACGTTTTGCCTTAATGAATGCTTATCCGTATTTTCCCCAGGGTACAGTTCATCTGGCTGTAGTTGATCCAGGGGTAGGCAGTCAACGTCAAGGAATTGCTATACAATTACAAGATGCTTATTTAGTCGGCCCAGACAATGGCTTATTTAGTGGGATATTAGATCAATATACTGTCTGCGCTGCGGTACTTTTGACCCACTCTCAGTATTGGCGTACTGCTACACCGAGTTCTACCTTTCATGGTCGTGATATTTTTGCTTCAGTCGCCGCACATTTAGCCTGTGGTGCAAGGTTACAAGATTTAGGTGAAACAATCGATCCTAAAAATTTAGTGCGACTTTCTCCCCCGAACTATGAGAAAACACTAACCATGATTAGAGGCTCTATTCAATATATCGATATTTTTGGCAATCTGATTACAAATATTCCATCTACTGCAATTACATCTTCTCACTGGACACTCATGATTAAAGAACGTGTAATTCCCCAAGGCACAACTTATAGCGATGTTCCTGTGGGTGAAACAGTTGCTTTTATTGGGAGTCATGGGTGGTTAGAAATTGCGGTAATGAGTGGCAATGCTCAAACTCAATTACAAGTGTCTTGGGGTGAACCTGTGCAAATAATATATTAAGTTATATTATGTTTTCTCATATTTTCCGAAACGCTCGTTCATTCATATTGCTTTTAAGGTATGATAATTGTATAAGCTTCTGTAATGAACTTTAGCTAAAGAGACAATCTATAGTTATGAGTTCAGCGAATTTTATAGAGCATCAGCGACTAGAATTACTTCAATTTTTAGAAATATAGATTTAGTCAGTCTAAATAGCTGGCTAAGTGGCTATTGCCAAAAGTTGGAAATTCAATAAGCTAATGAGATGAGAAAAACTAAAAAGAAGTAAAAGATGACCAGATCTTCTACTTCCTAAACGTTTTTTGAATTTTCGCTCTTTTGCTAAGAAAGCCTAGACAAAGACCACAGCCCAAAAATTCAAACAATTGGAGTTAAAATTTATGTTGAAAAATTTACTCAATTCATTTAAGAAGTTTAAACCAACTGTTCAAGAAAAGCAAGTTTTACCCGTAACTTTTTCTAATAATGAAGGAGAGGCAATTTGTCAAAACGGGGTGATCGGACTAGAAGGATTGTGGGATTTGTATGATATGTGGATTTAATATTCATTTATTACACTTTTTATTTTCTCTAATATTCCAGCTTCCATCTACTTTAAAAAGAAACAAACACTTTTTAGCCGTAATTCCAGGTGTAATTAGAACAATTCGTCCTAATTGTCCCCAAGAACCACCTAGCCCACCTTGTGTATCCGCCCAACTAGCCCGATAATAGTCTCCACCATTCCCTGCTATACCATTGACGGTTGGCAGGGTTGAATTATTGATATCGATACTGACTCCATGAGGTAGAAAAAGCCATTCTGTTGCCAAGGCGCAATGACTCCCTTTAATCTGGGTATACTGAATTCGTTCTTTAATAATCTCCACCATACAGACTGAAGTTGGCTGCGGGCCTTGTCCTGTGGCCTCATAACGTGTTGCTTTCCAATGTTGCGAGAGTTGAAAGACCGCAAGATGAAGGCGACACCAAGCTAAAAAATAACTCATCCCACTAAAAGCGATCGCCAACAGAATTCCGAGCAAAACCAACGCTATCATTAATTCTAATAAAGTCAAACCTGTATTCAGATTCTTGTCAATCAGAAGACTATAGACAGATTGACGCTTAAAAATTACCTTTCCCTCTTTAAAGGTTGTTTTTTCTAATACAGCTATCTTGATGAACTGATGGTTTTTCATAGGCTAAACTGGTCATTAAAAACTTGATTAGATTGACAGAAAAATTGTTTTTAATTAGTTTAAAGAGCCTTAATGATAAAAAAAATTACAAACTCAAACATCAGAAAAATTACTTAATTATTATGGCAGTATCTTCACCAAAGTACCAATTTACTACCCTAGAAACGCGAAAAAAAATCAATCTATTTGTACTACTTTTACCCGCATTAATCTTTTTAGTCTTATTTTTTGTTTTTCCCTTGTTACTGGTTTTCTTATACAGTTTTTTAGAACGAGGAACCTATGGCGGTGTGAATTGGACTTTTAGCCTTAATAGTTATCAAAGATTAACTCAAGGGGTTTACTGGGGAATATTAGGGCGTTCTTGTTGGTTAGCGTTTTTAACCACAATTGTTTGTCTTATTATTGGCTATCCAATGGCTTTTTTTATCGCAACCCGTTCGCAAGCTTGGCGCAACATATTATTAATCTTAGTAATTATTCCATTTTGGACTAATTTTTTAGTAAGAACTTATGCTTGGATGGTATTACTCAGAACCGAAGGCGTAATTAATACATTAGGACAAAATCTTCATCTAATTCAAAAACCCTTAGACCTTCTTTTTACACCATTTGCAGTCAGTTTAGGTTTGATTTATGGCTATCTTCCGTTTATGGTTTTGCCCTTATACGCTACCTTAGAAAAGTTTAATTTTAGTCTGGTTGAAGCAGCACATGATTTAGGTGCTAATGATCTTAAGACTTTTTGGCGAGTGATTTTACCCTTAAGCCGTAGAGGAATTATATCAGGTTGTCTATTAGTTTTTATTCCTTCAGTGGGGGCATTTATTACACCCGATTTATTAGGTGGAGCAAAAACAATTATGATTGGTAATGTGATTCAAAATCAATTTATTAAATCAAGAGATTGGCCGTTTGGTTCAGCCTTATCTATTTTAATGATGGTTGTTATCTTAATTCCCATTTTAGTTTATTTACGAATCTCTGAAAATGAGGACTACTCATGATACAAAAAAACATTAAGCGTTTTGATTTAATAATTCGTAAATTAGGACAAATCGGAATTAAACTTAACACTGTCTTGGGCTTAGTTTTTCTTTACCTACCCATTTTAATCTTAGTTATTTATTCGTTTAATGCTTCACGTTTTAATTCTGTGTGGCGAGGATTTACTTTTAATTGGTACACAAGTTTATTTTCAGGAATGACCGAGGGAAATGCACAATTTACAAATACGATGGTGTGGACAGCTTTACAAAATAGTTTGATTGTTGCGTTGATTTCAACCTTTTTGTCTACTTTCTTAGGAACCCTGTTAGCTTTAGCCCTAGAACGGTTTAAATTTTGGGGTAAAAGTATTTTAGAAGGATTAGTTATTTTACCGATTATTATTCCAGAGATTACGATGGGAATTTCTTTATTAGTTTTTTTTAGTCTAATTTTTCAACTAATCAATACACTGACAGGAATTCGTTTAGTTTTAGGTATACCAACGGTCATTATTGGTCATATTGCATTTAGTATATCTTTTGTGACGATCGTTGTTAGAGGAAGAATTGCCGAATTAGATTCCTCTATTGAAGAAGCCGCATGGGATTTAGGGGCGGATGAATGGCAAACCTTCAAACGTGTTATTTTACCCTTAATTATGCCTAGTATTATTAGTGCAGCATTGTTAGCATTTACTTTATCACTAGACGATTTTGTGATCACATTTTTTACAACTGGAGTGGGTGCGACAACATTACCACTTTTTGTCTATGGCATGATTCGTTTTTCGATTAGTCCAGTAATTAATGCAATTTCTACATTAATACTGCTTGCGTCACTCATTTTAGTAACCTTATCACTCATGTTGCAACAAAAGTCTAAAACAAAGTATTACTAGGTTCATTAGAATGATTAGCGACAGTACCCAAGAACGGTAATTTTAGACGATTAATTTCACCAATTGCTTTTTTAACTAATGATTGCGAGGTTTTAAAAACATCAACAACCAACAGTAGACCATTAGTTTGAGTCGTCATAAAGCTAATATCAGTTGAATCGAAGAAATGAGGTAAATCGTAGATGACTAAATCATATTCTTGGTTTAACCTCATCATCAAGTCTTTCATTTTGGGCGACCACAGCCGTTTTTTGATGCCTATTTCCGATAAGCCAGAAGTTAAAACAAAAAGATTTGGCGTGTCCTGAATCGTTTGTACGACATCTAATCGATGAAGACCATTATTTAGAACATGATCAAGACCTTTGTAGTTAGGTAAATTAAAATAGTGGTGTAACTGGGGATTGTGCCAATTCGCATCAACAATCAGTACACGTGAACCAGTCGATGCCGCCGCATTTGCCAAATAAACCGCCACAGTTGTTTGACCATCCTCAACCTCTACTGAAGAAACAACGATCGATTTTAGAGATTGATGATTATTAATTAAAGACAATTGTGCATAAAGTGTATCAAATGCACTTAAGAAATAATAACTTTTTTCTTGATTCCATTGAGATTGATTAGAAGAAGGTGCAAAACCAACGGAACTCGGTTGGACTAAAAACGGTGGACTAGGTTCAAGTTGAGTTTGAACTGCCGTATTGACACGTACTGTTGAAGCTTTCTTTAACTGGAGAACTTCAGTTAAGGTCGAAACAGCTTGAGGTTCTCCCAAATGTGCATCACTGTGATTAGCAGTTAGCAACGAAGGTCTGGAAACAACTGGGCTAATCTCATTCCAGGGAATTGTTCCAACAAAAGATGTAGATGGCAAGTCTTGAACATCTTCATAAGTGTAGAATTTATTTCTACGTTTTTCGAGCAAAATAGCCAGTAAACCACCTAGCAATAAACCGCCACCAAGACCAGCAACGATGTATTTTGCGCGTTTTGGGGGATAAGAAATCGGTTTTCCGTCTTTATCAAGGGGAATTTGAGGTTTAGAAATCAATTGCCAGGGAAGTTCTTGTGCTGCTTCAACTCTGAGGGTTTCTCGCTGAGTTTGTAGACGATCTAAAAGTTGCGTCGTTAAAATAACTTTGCGGTCAATCTCTTGATAGTTGCGAATGATTTCTGGATAGTTGCGAGTTTGCTGTTCTAAATTCTTTTTAATCGTGACCAACTCTTGACGGCGCGCCTCTAAAGTCTGAATTTCATTATCCGCAGTAACGTATTGTTCGATCAATTTTAAACGGGTTGGATTTTGCCAATCTAGAGAAGTTATTGGACGAGACAAAAACTTAGGACTTTGAGCTAAAAGCTGTTGAGTTTTTTCTTCTAGTAACTTATTAATATTAGCTCTTTGTTCTTTTAGAGTTTGAAGGATGGAACTTTCGGACGTAAAACGAGCCGATTCTGTAGCAATTTGAGTATCGATTTTTTGAAGCTCTGCCACTAAAGAGGCGCGAATTGGGTCTTGACTTAATGATGAGGCTACTAAAGCTTCATCGGGTGTTAATTTCAGTAATTTTTCTAAATTTTTATAAAGTGTTTTTTGTGCATTTATATCATTATTGATGCTAATTAATTGTGTATCTAAATTTTGAATTTGTTCTAAAGTTGTTTGTCCTTTTTGGACAGGATCGAGTAAATCGTAATCTTGACGTATTTTTTGTTGTTCAGACTGTAGCTTATTAAGACGTTGAATCAATTCAGGTAATTGTTTATCAATAAATGAAACACCTGCTTTTAAACTGGTTTCTCGGTCTTCTGCACTATATTTAAGGAAAGTTTGGGCGGCTGTATTTAAAATTGTCTGTACTTCTTCTGCATCTTCCCCTTCATAAGACACTTGAAAAATCTTGGTTGCTGTTGCTTGAGTCGCGCCAATTCGTTCCACTGTCAGATGATCTCGTAAATCTTTCCAAATCGCGGGAATCGTTCGATCGGACTCTTTTTCATGAACATCTTTCGCAATGCGGTAAGTCATGCCTGGACTTTGTAGAAAAGCCAAATTTGTCGGATAGTCTAGAGCAAATAGATCATCTTTAGGAACGCCACCTGTACGGGTCAGTGTAGTCGGGTCAGTTAACTTAGCGGCTGAAGTGATTGGCTCAACGAGTAAATAAAAATTACCGATGTAGGTGCTAGGTTTAAAAGAAAGGTAAATAAAAGCAGAAAGGGAGGTGAGTGTGGTCAGACCGCCAATTAACCAAGCTTTTCTCTTAAAGGTTCTTAGCAACGGACGCAGATTGAGTTCTTTATTTGATGAACTGCCAGCCGTTTCTTGCTCCTCTATTAAGGATTCTTGAGCATATTCAGTCACAGACAACCACTCCAACCGATCATAGTAATCATTTCGATATCCATTAGTATACAAAGTATCAATTGTAAATGACTACTGTTTGTTAATTTCTAGAGGTTTTAAAAGATAGAGTTTTGACGGCTTTAGGCGTTTCATAAAGATGTAATTTTTGCTGTAAGATAAGCCAGAAAAAATACATATCATCAACTAAATAGCGTTTCCATAGTCTTTTTGGTTCTGAAATCAAGCGAAAAAGCCATTCTAATCCAATTTCACTCATCCATTTTGGGGCGCGAGGTTTGTAACCTGCCTCAAAGTCAATTGTGGCACCGATCGCCAAGAAAATCTTAATATTTTTCAGTTGGTGTTTATATTTTAAAATCCATTTTTCTTGCTTAGGTGAACCCAAACCAGCCGCTATCACAGTTGCACCCGAACGATTAATTTTTTGAATAATTTTTTGACATTCAGCTTCATCATATTCAAAATTTAAAGGAGGCGAGTAGGTATCTACCACTATTTTTCGCCCGACTTTTTGATTAATCTTCTCTTGTGCTTTTTGAGATATTCCTTCTTGCGCTCCGAGGAGGAAAATTTTAATATTGTGATTATTTTTATTGTACTTATAAAAAGCTGGAAAAAAATCTGAACCTGAAATTTTTTCTTTAATGGGATTACCTAAAAAATAGGACGCATATTGTAAAATCTTGCTATCACAAACCCGATAAGTCGCCTGATTGTAAACTTCCAAAAACTCAGGATCATGCTGTAGCTTGACTAAATGATCGACATTTGGTGTAATCAAGAAACCACCAAAGTCAGTTAGCTTAACTAAAAGTTCTTTCTGAGATAGATTATGGATTGAGGCGTTTAGAAGTTTAACAACTTTCATGAAGATTATGGGCTTGGGAGCAGCGATTTTTGTTCTACTCTCATTATCCGAAACGCCTGTAAACCATCATGTTTGCTTTAGGGGAGGATATGTATAACTTTATGTGTGTTTCATGTATAACTTGTGTATAACTTAATGTTTTTTGTGCAAAAGAGCCTACATTGTGATTAGATGCGTCAAAATGAAAAGGCATCTAAACCATCTTTTTTTTGTTGTTTAGGGCATACTAAGCAAAGTTACACCAAACCCTAAAAATAGTTTCAATGCACTTAATCTACGCTCTGTGATATGTCCTTAAAAAAACTTGCTCTTAGAGGAACACTCTGGACGCTGATTGGTTATGGAGCTAGTCAGCTAATCCGTTTTGGGGGAAACGTCATTTTAACACGTTTTTTGGCTCCAGAGTTGTTCGGATTAATAGCGACTGTAATGACCTTAATTAACGCTTTCAACTTGTTATCAGATTTGGGTTTAGCACCCAGTGTTGTACAGAATCGTCGGGGAGATGACCCGATTTTCCTGAATACAGTTTGGACAATTCAGATGATTCGGGGTGTTATACTCTGGTTCGGTTGCTTATTGATTAGTTGGCCAATTGCTCAATTTTATGACGAACCAAGTTTATTATTGTTAATGCCCATTCTAGGTCTAACGTGTTTGCTCAATGGATTTAATTCGACTAGCTTCTTTACACTCACTCGTCAGGTGGCTCTCAAAGAACTTACTTTTCTTGAATTAAAAGTACAAATTTTTTCTTTAGCCATTATCTTAGTCTGGATTGGGTTTAGTCCGACTATTTGGGCCTTAGTGGGTGGGAATGTAGCAGGAGCCGCTTTAAAAATGGCTCTGAGTCATCGTATTATTCCAAAATATTTTAATCGTCTAGCATGGGAACCCGAAGCAGCACGCGATATCTTGTCTTTCGGCAAATGGATTTTTATTTCAACTGCCTTCATGTTTTTGGCGACTCAAACCGATCGTTTAATTTTAGCTAAATTAATCTCTTTTAAAATCGTTGGAATTTATACGATCGCCTACTCTTTGGCTGTCTTACCTCAGTTAGCGATCGGAAGGCTTTCAGGGCAAGTTTTTCTACCCGTTTTTTCTAAACTTACAGAATTATCCCGTGATAGTTTTAGGTTAAAACTGCTCAATAATCGTCGCTGGTTGTTATTAGCAATGATTTGTTTAGTCCTACCATTAGTTTGTTTTGGAGATTGGTTTATTTCTTTAATTTATGATGCAAGATACCAACAAGCCGCCTGGATGTTACCCATTTTAGCACTAGGGATCTGGCCCAATATTCTGGTAGAAACTAATCGTCAAGCACTGGTGGCTTTAGGTAAACTCAACTATCAAGCTTATGGACAAATTTTTAAGAGTATTCATATGTGTTTGGGATTGTTAATCGGATTTCATTTTTTTGGTTTACCTGGTTTTATTATTATGGTGGCTCTTAATGATCTAGAAAGCTATGTAATTGTTAGCTATGGTTTATGGCGTGAAAAACTGAGTTGTCTTAGACAAGATCTAATTATTACTACTTTGTTTATATCAGCGATTGCTTTAACATTAATGGTTAGAGAATTATCAGGTTTGGGTTTACCGATTGATTTAATGTTTGCCTCAACTCCCTAAGATTTTAGACGACAATTTAACCGATAATTTTTTTAAAAGGAAATGTTTATGAATCTTACAGAAATAGATTATTATTTAAACCCAGATTATTTAGAGCAAATCGACTTAAAACATGATCAAGCTTATGCTCAATCTAAACCTTTTCCTCATGTTATTATTGATGATTTTTTGCCTGAAACTATTTTGAATCGAGTTTTAGAAGAATTCCCACAGCCAAGGTCAATTGATTGGAAATCATTCAATAACGTTGCTGAGAAAAAACTAGCTTCTAATTCTGAGTTGCAGATGGGGACATGGACACGCTTATTATTATATCAACTCAATTCATCGACTTTTATCCAATTTTTAGAAAAACTAACAGGTATTGATGGTCTTCTAAGCGATCCACATTTTGTAGGTGGTGGTCTTCATCAAATTGAAAGAGGAGGATATTTAAAAATTCACGCCGATTTTAATAAACATCAAAAGCTTAATCTAGATCGTCGATTAAATTTATTAATTTATTTAAACAAAGATTGGCAAGAAGAGTATGGCGGTCATTTTGAACTATGGAATCGAGATATGAAGAGTTGTCAAAAAAAAGTTTTACCTATTTTTAATCGATGTGTTATTTTTAGTACAACTGATTTTTCTTATCATGGACATCCCGAACCGTTAACCTGTCCTGAAGATCGAACTCGTAAGTCATTAGCTCTTTATTATTATAGTAATGGTAGACCGCCTGAAGAAGTCTCAGAAACTCACTCAACTCTTTTTCAAGCAAGACCAAATGAAGATCTAACAGAAAAATTATCAGGACTAACTCAAGGTAAAATTTTACTTAAAAAACTCATTCCACCGATTTTTCTTGAACTTAAACAAGCTTTAAATAAAAAATATATTCGGTAAAGATTTATCGTGTAGAAAACAATTGCTATGTCACCTCAAGCTTTATTTGTTCTTATCGCCTGGCTACCACTAACTTTTGCTTTATTTATCTATTTTCCACCACGAAAAGCAATTATTCTTAGCTTCGTAGCGGGTCTTCTTTTTCTACCTCAAAGAACTGGTATTCCTCTTCCTTTGATTCCAGATTATCAAGGAATGGTTGCCACTTGTTATGGCATTTTATTAGGAATCCTTTTTTTTGATTTTGGCAGTTTCACTAGATTTAAACCAGGTTGGCTAGATTTACCAATGTTAATTTGGTGTATCTGTCCTTTCTTTTCTTCAATAACTAATGAATTAGGTGCTTATGATGGTCTTAATGCAAGCTTAACTCAGACCGCAAGTTGGGGTTTACCTTATATTTTAGGACGTTTATATCTGAATAATTTAGCAGGTCTTAAAGAATTAGCTCTCACAATTGTTAAAGGAGGTCTAATTTACGTCCCCTTATGTTTGTTTGAAATTCGGATGAGTCCACAGTTACACTATTACCTTTATGGTTACTATGCTCATTCTTCAGGAGTTATGCAGGCGTCTAGAGGAGGTTTTTGGCGTCCTAGTGTTTTTATGAGTCATGGTTTAGTTTTGGCGATGTGGATGATGACAGTTACCTTAATTGCACTGTGGCTGTGGCAGTCGAAAACAATAACTCAAATTTGGGGAATTAAAATTAGATGGTTAGTGGCTATTTTAAGTGTGATTGTGTTATTAATTCAATCAGTTGGAGCCTATCTTTATTTGATTATTGGCGTAATGATTGCTTTTTCTAGTAAATGGTGGCGTAATAGTCTGATTTTGCTAGTTTTAATTTTTAGTATAAATTACTATCTATTAATTAATATCACTAATAATTTTGATGGTACTAGTTTAGTTAATTGGGTATCACACAATTTCAATCAAGACAGAGCGCAATCTTTAGAATTTCGCTTAGATAATGAAGTAAAACTAAAAGAAAAAGCTCATCAGCGTCCTATTTTTGGTTGGGGTGGCTGGGGACGTAATCGTGTTTATCAACTCAATTGGGATGGTGAATTACAAGATACTACCATTACAGATAGTTACTGGATCATTATTTATGGTACCACTGGTTTAGTCGGTTTAATTAGTTTTGTATCTTGTTTATTGCTGCCTGTTGTTTATTTTGCTTTGTGGCGATATCCCGCAAAAACTTGGTTTAATCCTTATGTTGCTCCTGCTGCTGTGCTTGCTGTTTCATTAGTTTTATTTATGTTTGATTCTTTATTGAATGTTACTTATAATCCAACTTTTCCTTTAATTAGTGGTGGGATCACTGGTTTAGTGATGAAAAAACCAGAACAAATCAAATCTTTGAAAAAAATTCGCTCTAAGTTAAAGACAACTTCTTTAATACCTCAAACTAAAAATTAGACTCTTTCTTGATCATATTCAATTTGTCCTGAATTTAATTTAATAATGCGATCGGCAACAGAAAAATAGCGATCATCATGAGTAATTGCTAAAATGAGCTTGCCTTGTTTTTTGAGTTGAGGTAAAAATTCTGTATAAAAAATATTTTTAAAAGTTGGATCTTGATCGGCTGCCCATTCATCAAACAAATAAATAGATCGCTCCTCTAAATAAACCGTTAATAATGCTAATCTTTTTCGTTGTCCTTGAGAAAGTGCAGTTGTTGAAAAACGTCCACTATTCACTTTAACTTTGTGTTCTAAGTTAAATAATTTAAGATAATATTTAATTTTATTATTAATATTTCCTATATCAATTCCTAATAGACGATTAAATAAATAAAAATCTGAGAAAATCACGGCAAAATGTTGACGATACCATTCCCGATTATTGGTATTAATCATCTCTTTATCTAACCATATTTCACCACTATCAGGTGTATATAGTCCAGTAATAATTTTAGCTAAAGTTGATTTTCCACTGCCATTTCCTCCAATGATAAAAACAATTTCCCCTGCTTTAAATTCCAAATTAATTGGCCCTAACGTAAAGTGAGTATCTTCTAGCTCACCCGAATAAATATGAGTAATTTCTTTCAATTTTAGCTGTTGCCAATCTAGGTTAACGTTTTGCTGGTTAGTGATTATCTCTTCGGCATTATTGCTTAAAGATAAACCTAACATCTTGAGTTTTTGTAAAGCGACATCGGCTTTAGTAATAATCGGTAGTTTATTAACAATATTTTCAAATGGGCCTAATAAATAAGTATAAGTTAAAACATAACTTGATAAAGTTACGGGTGAAAGAGTGATGAAATGAGGGATGATAAATAGAACTAAACCAATTGCCCAAAAAAAGACAAATTTCCCAATACTATCCGTAAAAGCTAATATACTTAAACCTTCAATACTATGACGACGAAAGCGTGAGGCATTATTTCGTAAATCCTCTTGTAAAAAGTCCAGGCGTTTTTGCTGATGTAATTTTAATTCTTTAATTCCCTGGGTAAGTGTCCGAAAGTCCTCAAAGAGCAAATCTCGATCTTCTCTGGCTTCTTTAAGTAGTTTTTGTCCGCGTTTGAGGAGAAATCGAAAAGCAAAAACAGTCAGAAAAGATAAACTAGAAACAATTAAAAAAAATTGCCAGGAAAGCCAGGCAATATAAACAAAACATCCTATAATAATGGCTAAATTAATTCCTAAAAAAGGTAAAATATAAACGGCATCTGCGATCGCTTGAATATCATCCGTTAAAGCAGCTAATAATTGTGATGAACCCGTTTGCTCAAGATAAGTTAGTTCTGATGCTAAAATCTGACGACTCAGACTCATCTGTAATTGAAATACTGCTTCAGTTGAAAGTCGAATCAAAATAACTCGCACTAACCAACTCGTGAATAATGCCGTCAAAGCCAATCCCATAAACCCTACAATAAGATATAGGGGTGGCGTAACTGAAAAATTAGCGATAGCATAACTAATTAAAGCAATTAAACCCGCGCTACTGCTACCGCTTAAAAGACCAATGACTAACGCTGTCAACATTAGTCGGCGAGAAGAACGAAATAAAAATTTAACTAAATTCATCGAGCTAGGTCAATTTATAAATAAAAATTATACTGATCAAGAGACATTAACAATTTTAAAAAAGTCTTTTTGATTTTACATCTTGCCAAGAATCTAAATGTGTAAGATAAATAAAACAAACAACCGTAATGACAGAATAAGTTAGAGTAATGACAGCATCAGCACCAAAAATTCCTAATTTTTCAATGGTATTGGAGACAGAAAACCTGGAAACGGCTGATTTTGAAGGAATTATACGATCTCTAGCTTCTCTGGAACATCAAGACATTTCGCCAAAACAGGCTAATGAAGTCTGGTTGATCGAAAGTGGTGATTTACCCCCCGACTTACTAAAACGACTTTTAAATCGATTTCCTTGGATTAAAACCTATCCCGCACCATCGGAAATTACTTACTATGAAGCTAAAATGTTAGGCGCGAAACTGGCGACAGGTGAGATTATTGTCTATTTTGACTCAGATTGTATTTATCAAACTAATTGGCTCAAAAATATTTTGACTCCTTTTAGCGATTCGGATATACAAATTGTTGCAGGTGAAACGAAGACAAGAGGCGATGATCCCTATGGTACTGCAATGACGTTAATTTATATCTTTCCTCCCTTCTCCAGTCAAACCCAATTAAGCAAAACATCACAATATTTCCTTAATAATGTGGCATTTCGGCGTGAATTGTTGTTAAATTATCCAATTCTTACAGAAATCGAACTCTATCGCGGTAATTGTGTCATTCATGCTCACTCATTACGTTCGTCGGGTTATAGCATCTGGAAACAACCCCAGGCAAAAGCAACTCATGCACCCCCTGAAAACTTTTCTCATTTTTTCTGGCGATTTTTGCTCATTGGTTATGATTATTACTGGCAAAAACAGGTACTATCCAAAGCTCAATTTAAACAAGATATAGATAATACAGTTTTTGGTACATCTGGAAAATTACAAGCCTTTTCCGAACGAGTTAAAGCCATTCAAAGCAGCCCTCGTCATCTTTTCAATTTACCCTTAGCGGTACCCATTGTTATCACGGCTTTAATGCTGATTTTGATAGGATATATCATTACACTGATCAATCCTAACTATTTGCTGCGTTTGTACACTAATATTACGAAATAAGCTAATCAATAAAATGGGGTCTTGCTTGTTGGGTAGCTTCAAGGGTTTCTTGTAAACTTGACCAATTTTCCGTTTTAATCAGATGAGTTAAATGATCTAAGGTTTGGCGATATTGTTGTAGCGATCGTAATATTGCCTCTTGATTATATCTTGCCATCATCACGCCTAATTCTGGATTACCACCACCGACGCGACTGGTACTTGCAAAACCCGAACTTGCTAACTTTTGTGCGGCTTCTAAGATTTGTGAGTTGGGTTCACTCATGCAAGCATCGATTAAACTAGCACTAATCATTACTGGAAGATGGGAGATCCAAGCCACTGCTTGATCATGCACTTCTGGGGAATATTGAGTATAAACCTCTGCACCGATCAAACTGACTAAATCTGCGAGAATTTGGACGGAATGGAGTGGCGTGTCCAAACTTGGAGTTATCACATAAGGTCTATTGACAAATAACTTATTTTGTGCTGCGTTGATGCCCTGCTCGGCGGTTCCTGCCATCGGATGACCCCCGACAAAATTGGGCCATATTGCAGTACATTGTTGCACAATTGGCGTTTTGACTGAACCCACATCAGTAACAATCGTTGTCGGCTGGAGATATTGACTTAGTTGTTGTAGGGTAGGAAAAATATAATTAATGGGTGTGCAGATAAAAATGAGATCACTTTGGGCGACTAATTCTAAATGGGTTGTCGCATCATCAACCGCCCCAATATCTTTAGCCGTTTGACAAGTGCTTTCTTTTTGCGAGACTCCTAAAACCGTATGCCCTATCGAGCGCAAGTCTAACCCTAATGATCCTCCAATTAAGCCGAGTCCTATAATCCCAAGTTTCATGTTTTAATGGTGATCTGTGTCGTGTTGATTATAAGTTGAAATGGCTACGATTCAAGCAATCCGAGGAACAAGAGATATTTTACCCGAAGAAGTGGGTTACTGGCAGCACATCGAAACCGTTGCAACAACGATTTTGAGTAACGCACTCTATCAAGAAATTCGCACACCGATTTTTGAAGAAACATCTCTATTTGAAAGAGGTATTGGAGAGGCTACGGATGTTGTTGGTAAAGAAATGTATACTTTTATGGATCGAGGCGATCGTTCTTTAACCCTACGCCCTGAAGGAACGGCGGGAGTTGTGCGATCGTTTATCCAACATAATTTAGCTGCTACTGGAGGGGTACAAAGACTCTGGTACAAGGGGCCAATGTTTCGCTATGAACGTCCTCAAGCGGGTCGTCAGCGTCAGTTTCATCAAATTGGGTTAGAGTTATTAGGGAGTCGAGATCCGAGGGCTGATGTTGAGGCGATCGTTTTGGCTACGGATATTCTATCAACATTGAGCTTAAAAAATCTCAGTCTAAGTCTTAATTCGGTGGGAAATGGAGAAGACAGACAACGTTATCGTGATGCTTTAGTGAGTTATTTAACGCCATACAAAGATCAACTCGATGCCGACTCGCAAGATCGTTTAAATCGTAATCCCTTGCGGATTTTGGATAGTAAAGATTCAAAAACCCAAGAAATCTGTCAGAATGCACCGAGTATATTAGAGTATTTGGGGGAAGATTCCCAAAAACATTTTGATCAAGTTCAGCAGTTATTAAATGATTTAGGAGTTGCTTATCAGTTAAATCCCTCTTTAGTCAGAGGTTTGGATTACTATACTCATACGGCTTTTGAAATTCAATCGGCTGATTTAGGGGCGCAAGCGACAGTCTGCGGGGGTGGGCGATATGATGGATTAATCAGTCAACTTGGCGGAAGTGATACCCCTTCAATTGGTTGGGCTATTGGTATGGAACGCTTAGTCTTACTCTTATCAAAGCTACAATCTACTCCTGTTTTGGTTCCAGATTTTTATCTTGTTTCGCGGGGAGAAAAAGCCGAAGCACAAGGATTCGTGTTAGCCCAAAAATTACGCCAAGCAGGTTTTAAAGTGGAGTTAGATTTAAGTGGAAGTGCTTTCGGGAAACAGTTTAAACGGGCGGATCGAAGTGGTGCGATCGCGTGTCTGATTTTAGGAGATGCTGAAGCAGACAACCAAACGGTACAACTGAAATGGATGGCAACTCAAGAACAAACCAGTGTAGCACAATCCGAGTTATTGAGTGATTTAGATCAATTAAAAGACCAACTGACACGGCACAAACCCTAAACTTTCCCCGTCACGAAAGCTAAATTCTGAGTATAGATGACGCATGAATTGGCTATTTTTGATTCAAAGAGAGGGCGGGAAAATATGGCAACCTATCCAAACTTCAACCCTCGAAGTAGAAGAATGCAGATATCGGATCATTGGTCAAACAAATGTAACAAATCTTTGTGTTGAGGTTCGGGTTAATGTTCAACCTTTAGATAGGTTAGCTTCTCTGGAATGTCATCAAACCCATTTCCGTCGTACTAATTCTCAGGGACTTATTGTTATTTTGCCCTTTACTTATTTTGATGCGGGTTTGTGGGAGTTTAGTTGTTGTGGAGATGTGATGTCGGAACTGTTGGGGGAAACTTGGCGCGTCTCACAAAAAGTTGTCAGTATGCCGAAAGCAAGTTGTTTAAGTTTACCTGATTCTTGTTCTACAGAAGAATTTAATTTACCTTTAGCTGAAGTGTCTCCAACGTTACTCGTGTCTTCTCAAAAGATTTTACCGCCAAAACTCAATCCCCCATCTGCTAAACCGATGCGAAAATCTCCCCAGTTACCGAATTTTCCAAAATAGTAGAACAGCGATTCCAGTGTAGCTCAAAATTATTTTTATCTGTAAACTAGCCTACTGAAATCTTAGTTTATCGTTGATTTTTTTTGCGATTTTGTTTTTTTCCTCGAAACCACTGCCAAAGTTTAATAAACAATTCTTCGATCCAAAACATCACTTTATCAAACCCGTCTAGAATTCTTTCTAGGAAGTGTTTTTCATATCCCGTCGATGTAGATTTGATCTCGACCCAATCTGGCCACTCTTGGTCATAATTACTATCGTAGGAGGTCGGGAAAGGCTGATGAACTATTTCAGAGCTTTTTTGCTCGATAGGTGCCACAGAAGAGGTTACAGGGGCAATATGCTGGGGTTTCGGTGCAACTTTTCGAGGGGGTTTGGGGGTTTGCCGTTTGATTGGTGGTAAGACTTGAGGTGCAGCAGGTAAAGCGGTGACAAGTTGCGGTTCTAGAGAAGATTGTTCAATTTCGCTGGTGGGTGTAAAGATGTCTCCCCATGTTAGCCAAGGATCTTGTACTGGGGGTTCCGATTGGGTGGGTAAGGCTTCGGGTGTGGTTTCTTCTTTGGCGAGGTAATATAAAAGGGCGGATTTAATTAAAACTTGAATCTTAAACGGATCGGATTCTAGATCGGTGGATTCAGGGATATGATGATTAATACGATCGCCTACAGTATATAACCACTGAGATCCTTTTTCTTTAGCCGCTTCTAAAAGTTTTTGTCCCTTTTCGGTACCAGGTATGATCAAGGGTTCACCATTAGAGATCGATTCTTGGAGTTTTGAACCAAAGAAATAAGCAACCGCAGCCCGTATTAAAACTTGAATTTTCCAAGTCGGTGAATTAGAAAGATCAGTAGAAGTTTGAGTTAAACTACGTTGTACCCATTGTGTGAGGGATATTAAATCTTGTTCTTCAATAACCGCTAGTTTTTCATCAAGACGTGTCAGTAGGGGAGGTAGTAACTCCGATGGTGAGGGTTCAATAGGAACGAGAGAAGATTCACCAAATAGGTTAATTTCTTTGGCGATTTCGCTAGTTTGTTCCCATCGCATAATCCGCCAAAACCATCGTACAGGGGGTAATACATTTGGCCAAGTTGTTCTAAAACTCGGCATGAGTCCAGGTGTATTGCGTTGTGCGTTAAAACGTAATCTAACTTCATACCAATAGTTCGCTATTTCTAAACGTATCCGATCTTCTAACGTTTTTTGTTGCTCGTCTGTGAAAACATCTAAAATTAGATTTCTATTAGTGACAAGGGCTAACCGATGATCTTCTAATAAAGAGACAATTCCTTGTATTTTAAATGTTTCAGGGACTAGCGCAGAAACAGGGGTTTCAAAAACCGTTAAAGCTGAGGGGTTTTCGAAATCTAAAAAAGGGTCTTGTGAATAAATTCTAAAACGAGATAGAAAATCAGCGGTCAGCTTTGCTGCGCCTTCGGCGTTCGATGTTTCGTCCTCTGGTACTGTAAGATTAATCGCTTCTAACACCCGTTCTGTAGGTGAAAGTAATTCTACAGGTTGTTGTTTCTTCAGACGACTAGCAATTAAACGAGGAACCTTTCTGACACTTTGTTTTAGCTGACGTTGGGCAAACCGTCCCGCTTGTACCACCAAATAGACGGGATACAATAAGATTTGTAAACCCCATTCTACAGAAGTTTGAGCCGCATTACGCCAGGCGACTCCCGCTTGATCTTTGACTTTAATCGAATAACGATTCAGAAAGTTAAAAAAGCGACTTTTATAGGGACGGTCAGAAGATGAAGACATCGCACTGCACAAAGGATACTACCTGCTCTATCTTAACTCGACACCAGTCATCTGTACTTGTCTCCTAACAAAACGACTTTTCTTCAGGTAAACTTTTTTGATGATCATGCGATGATAAATGTTAGGATTACTAGACATTTCAGCCAATACTGAAAAATCATTAAGTGAAATTTTGACAAAGAAGAAAAAACCACTATAATCCATAAAGTTTTTGCTATCATTTAACTCCCTTTTGTTAAATAAATGAGACATTTGGGAGTTATTTACTAAATCTTAATCTTTTTTTTGTATTTCGGTTTTGCTCTAAATTAGAACTTAACTAAATAACTGATGATCTTGATTTGGTGGGACTTTACGACGCTCAATCCTGAGTTCTAATAGAGATATACATCTATTAGCCACCGCCAAAAAACAAGTTAAATACATCTTCGTCACTTTAAGTTGGTATCTTTTTTACCTATTTTGGAAATCTGTCTCTAGTATGATTGATTGACTAAAAAACATCAGTAGAGGTAATAGCCGTGAGTGGAAATGAGTCACGAGTTCAAGCAATTTATCAAATCACCAATCGTGAGCCGATGCCCCCAAAAGCTCCCAAAAAATTAGAGGAATTGTGGGCCACAGATGTTTTTACCCTGAGCAAAATGCAAGAATGTCTCCCTAAAAGCATTTTTAAATCTCTAAAAAACACTATTCAATCTGGAGAACAGCTTGATAGCTCAGTTGCCGATGTCGTGGCTGTTGCGATGAAAGATTGGGCGATTTCTAAAGGTGCGTTATATTATGCTCACGTCTTTTATCCTTTGACCAATGCCACCGCAGAAAAGCATGATGGTTTTGTTTCAGTACAAAGTGATGGCTCAGTTATCTCGGAATTTACAGGAAAATTATTAGTACAGGGCGAACCCGATGGCTCCTCTTTCCCTAATGGTGGTATTCGTTCCACCTTTGAAGCGCGAGGTTATACTGCTTGGGATGTCACTAGCCCCGCGTTTATTATGGAAACCGACAACGGTTCAACCCTTTGTATTCCAACGGTTTTCGTCTCATGGACAGGTGAAGCATTAGATAAAAAAACGCCCCTCTTGCGTTCTAATGCAGCGATGAACAAAGCAGCAACTAAAGTGTTGAAACTGCTTGGAAACCAAAACGTTGCCCCTGTTAATTCGAGTTGTGGTGCAGAACAAGAATACTTTTTAGTCGATGCGAATTTTGCCAATAGCCGTCCAGACTTATTACTAGCAGGTCGTACCCTATTTGGTAAACCTTCGGCCAAAGGTCAACAATTTGATGACCATTATTTTGGTGCCATTCCCGAACGAGTTCAAGTCTATATGCAGGATGTAGAAGAACGTTTGTATCGGTTGGGCATTCCAGCAAAAACCCGACATAACGAAGTAGCCCCTGGACAATTTGAAATTGCGCCATTTTTTGAAGCGGCAAACGTGGCAACTGACCATCAACAATTACTGATGACCATTCTACGCAACACCGCTAAAAAACATGGTTTAGTGTGTCTACTTCATGAAAAACCGTTCGCGGGTATTAATGGTTCTGGTAAACACGTTAACTGGTCGGTCGGTAATCCTACTCAGGGCAACTTATTAGACCCTGGCGATACTCCTCACTCTAATGCACAATTCTTAGTCTTCTGTGGTGCGGTCATTCGTGGTGTTCATAAATATGGCCCTCTGTTACGGGCTGTGGTTGCGACGGCAAGTAATGACCACCGTTTAGGAGCAAATGAGGCTCCACCTGCTATTATATCCGTCTATTTGGGATCACAATTAGAAGATGTATTTGAGCAAATTCGCCAAGGAGAGGTTACGGGTTGTAAGACTAAAGGGGTGATGAATATCGGTGTCGATACTTTACCTGTATTTGCTAAAGACCCAGGGGACAGAAACCGTACTTCACCTTTTGCCTTTACGGGGAACCGTTTTGAGTTTCGGGCAGTGGGTTCAGGACAGTCTGTAGCAGGGCCTCTTGTTGCGATGAATACCATCCTGGCTGATTCTTTAAATTGGATGGCCGAAAAGTTAGAAGCTGAGTTAGCCGCAGGAACTGAACTGAATTCCGCCATTCATAAGATACTCAAAGAAGTGATGGAGGAACATGGTGCGGTGGTCTTTAATGGCAACGGATATTCTAAAGAATGGCACCAAATGGCAGTTGAAGAACGGGGGTTAGCAAACTTACGGACGGCTGCCGATGCGTTACCTGTTTTACAACAAGAATATATTGAAGAACTATTCAACAAAATGGGCGTTCTTTCTCCTGTTGAACTCGCGAGTCGGTTTGAAACCTATTCCGAGCAATATATTAAATCAATAGAGGTAGAGGCTAAATTAGTGGTTAGTATCGCTAAAACTGCCATTTATCCCGCAGCAACACGCTATTTATCTGAACTTTCTAACACCATTCTGAGTCTAAAAGAATTAGGGCTTGATTTTGATACCGAGAGTATCGAGAAAGTATCCTCACTCACTAAATCAATGATGGACTTGGTTAGTAAACTCAGTTTAGCCTTAAGTCAGCACGATTTTGATTCTCCCGAAGAACATATGCAGTATCTTGCGAAAACCATCCGCCCTCTAATGGATAGTGTACGCGAATACGTCGATGCTCTAGAAGGTGAAGTAGCAGACGATTTATGGCCGTTACCTACCTATCAAGAAATGTTGTTTATTAAGTAATATTACAACAATGTAGAGACGCGCCATGGCGCGTCTTTACAAAATTATATGGAATTAAACTACAATTTAATTAAGTAGTTCAAACACTCAGTAACTCATATGGCTGAAACTCTGCATAACCAAGATTTTCAGATTTGGATAGAAAAAACGATCGCATCACTCAAAAATCGTGATTTTAATTCGCTAGACGTAGAAAACTTAATTGAAGAATTGACAGAGTTGGGGAAATTAGAGAAAAGAACCTTAGAAAGTAATTTAATGATTCTTTTAGCCCATTTACTCAAATTACAAGTACAACACGATGCACCCTCATCCATGAAAGATAGTTGGTACAGTTCAATTATTGAACATCGTCAACGGGTTTTAAAAAATCTTCGTGACACCCCTTCACTAAAATCATATTTAGAAACAGCGATACAATCAGCTTATTCTGATGCTCGAACAATAGCGATTAAAGAAAGCAAACTGGCTAAATTGGGTGTCCGCATTCCAGATGAAAATGAATATCTGATGATTTGTCCGTTTTCGGTGGAACAAATTTTAGACGAAGATTTTTTTTTACCCATCAACCGTATCAACCTCCCACCGCAAGGGAGATAATGTCATCTCCTGTTCGTACCGTTCGCCCAGAAACTACCATCGAACAAGCACAAAGAATTTTATTTCGCTATGGACATTCGGGGCTTTCTGTGGTAGGCGAAACTGATCAATTAGTTGGGATTATTTCGCGTCGAGATTTAGATTTAGCGTTACATCATGGGTTTAGTGATGCACCTGTCAAAGCATACATGACGCGCAACCTCAAAACGATTACCCCAGATACTCCCCTATCTAAGATTGAAGCTTTGATGGTAACTTATGATTTAGGGCGTTTACCTATTGTCGAAAATGGGCAATTAGTGGGAATTGTAACTCGTACTGATGTACTGAGAGAATTGTATCAAGAACGAGAAAAGAAAACGAATCAAAGCAGTGAAAATCCTTTGCTTTCCTGTCTTCTTCCTTCAATACAGGAAAAACTCGCGCCGACACTTTGGCATTTTTTGGAACAAGCAGCCACCGCAGCCCAAGAAAGAGGCTGGCATTTATACTTAGTGGGTGGGGCAGTACGCGATTTATTATTATCCAGTTCAACTAATACACTTTTACTACAAGATATTGATTTAGTTGTCGATGGTTTTCATCAAACCGCCGACGTGGGTGCAGGTGTAGAATTAGCCAATAGATTACGGGAAATCTATCCAGAAGCGAAGTTATCCATACATGGAGAGTTCCAAACTGCTGCTTTGTTATGGCACAAAGATCCTAATTTGGGTTCATTATGGGTAGATATTGCCACCGCGAGAACCGAATTTTATCCCTATCCTGCTGCTAACCCAGAAGTTGAAGCAAGTTCCATTCGACAAGACTTGTATCGTCGTGATTTTACCATTAATGCTTTAGCAGTCCGTTTAACGTCTCCATCCGAAGGCGAATTATTAGACTATTTTGGCGGTGTGTTAGATTTAAGATCCGATCAAATAAAAGTCTTACACAGCAATAGTTTTATTGAAGATCCAACACGCATTTATCGGGCGGTGCGGTTTGCGGTACGGTTAGGATTTATGATAGAAGCTAGAACCGAAGAGTATATTCGATTTGCGGTCGAGAGTGGAATATATGAACGTTTACGAGAAGCAAATCATCCTGCACCTGCTTTAACGACACGTTTAAAAGCCGAGTTAAAATACATCTTAGCGGCTCCCTATTGGAAAGGTGCAATACAGTTATTAGACCATTTAGAAGCGTTAAAATGTTTGCATTCAGATTTAGTTCTCACAGATGAATTAGAATGGCAGTTACGTTATCTAAGTCGTTGGCTAAAGATTTTAGATCCAACTGAGCATTTAGAACATTGGTTGATGCGTTTAGAAGTCTTAATCGCTTCATTGAATCCAACGGAAAGAGTTAAAATAGCGAATTACTTACAATTGCCCAAAGATAGTATAGATCGACTACAGCAATTAGGGACAGTAGAACAGGAGATACAACAGTTACCGATTAATCTAAAAAAAAGTGAAGTCGTTTTATTATTGCGTCGTTACAAACTTCCCACCTTAATCATCATCGCTTGTCGCAGTCATCCCGAAAACCGTCGGCTGATTTGGTCACACATCACAAAATGGTCAAAAACACAAGCCCCTATCGATGGCAATAATCTTAAGAAAATGGGTTATCAACCGAGTCCACAATTTAAAGATATTTTGGATCGTTTGTTATGCGCTACCTTGGATGAAGAGATTAAAGATAGAATAGCGGCTGAAGAGTTTGTTAGAAGTCATTATCCGATCAAATAAATAATTATTCTTCGGGTGGTAACAAGCGATCTAAAATCTCAGTCATTCTCGCTTGTCTTGCCTCTATTTGGTCAAAACGATTGTAAAAATTAGATTGAGTATTATAGAAATCAGACATTGAACGAGTTAACTGTCCTAAAAGTTGATAAAGTCCCCGTCGATCTTTTTCCCATTCCTTCTTCGATTCTGTAATACTATTACTTAACGCTTCGATTGATTTAGCATTAGAGTTTGCGATCGCACGTGTCTTCTGTAATCCCTTTTGTACCTCCCGCAATCCCGCTAAAATATCTGCTGCTAAAGCTTCTAGTCGATCTAGTCTGCTTTCTGTATTATCGCTCATCGCATTTTCATCTTATGGTTATCATAACAATTATAGTTTTTTTTAACCTCTCCCCGCTTTGTTTACCTTATCCTAATGAAAGTTGAATAAAATAATCAGGTAATTCAGTTAGTCCATAATAACGCCAGAGAATAAATTCTCTGTCTCAAAGCAAAAGTCGGTTTGAACCGACTCACTTTAAAGATTTTAGTTCATTTTCAATGGACTTGAGCTATGAGCCGTGAAATTCATTTCACGGTGGTACTTGTAAGGTCATTAATTTATATTGGTTATTGCTGATGCAATTCCATGTAACTGAGTAACCAATTTGCTGCGGTTGCGCGACGAGTTTCGATTGGGCTAAATTCACCAATTTTATAACCTTTAAAACCTAGTTTTTCTTTCAAAAGTTGCTTGTTTTCGGGTGGAATAGAACGAGTTAACTTGACAGTGGGAGGTCGTTCAGCGATAAAATCAGGAGGATTGGGATATTCATTTCGCCAGTCTTCGGTAACGTTACTATTATCCCAAGTTTGACTCACTTCATCATAACGATAGCCCAAACAGTGCCAAACTAAACTATTTACGGTTTGATTGTCAATTTCTTTATTTAAAATTGCCCAAATGGTATCAGTATTTAAAGGTGGTAAATTAGACATTAATGAAAACTCCCTCAGCTTGGCAAATCGGAAGTATTTTAGCCATTGGTATTGTAGCAGTATCAATGGCAGCTATTTTAATTCGTTTAGCTAACGATGCAGCATTCATCACAGGAGTCGGTTTTAGTCTAGTTTTAGCCGCATCCAGACTTATTTTAGCAGCAATCATTCTTTTACCCACTTGGACAAGTATTACTAAACAAAAGCATTCAAAAACTGCTTATTTTTATGCCATAGCAGCAGGATTGACTCTAGCTTTACATTTTGCATTTTGGATTACATCATTATCTTATACTTCGATTGCCCAATCAACAGTTTTAGTCACGACTAACCCGATATGGGTACCTGTTTTCTCTTGGATAGCCTATCGAGAAAAAATTACGAAAATCACTTTACTCGGTATCTTAATTGCTTTTGCTGGAGGGGTGTTAGTTGCCTTAAGTGATCAAACGTCAAATAATTATACTAATCCATTATTGGGGAATTTCTTAGCTTTAATAGGTGCAGTAACGGTGAGTCTCTATTTTCTTTTGGGTAGAGAGGCACAAAATAGAGGTTTGAGTACCAGAGATTATAGCACCATAACTTATACGGCGGCGGCTGTCATCTTATTACCCTTACCGTTGTTTTTTGGGGCAGGTTATGCAGGATATCCGAGTGAAGTTTATCTATATATTATTTTAATGGCGATTTTTCCTCAATTAATCGGCCATACTAGCTTTAACTGGGTGATACGCTGGATTACCCCCACTCTTGTCAGTCTCACGATTTTATTTGAACCTATTGTTGCTAGTTTTTTCGGATATCTGATTTTTGGGGAAATGCCATCAAATATCGTGCTTTTGGGTGGTTTAATCTTGTTAGTAGGAGTTGCTGTGGCTGTGATAGGGACTCGTAACCCGATCGCCTCTGAGCCTGACAAGATATAATCAATAAGACTGATAGTTAATCTAAGGTACCGATGTCGTCTCAAAACCCAAACGATCCCCAATCTGGATCTAGTTTAGAAGAAATTCGCGCAGCACGTCTAGAAAAAGTCGAACAACTCAAACAACAGGGTATTACTCCCTATGCGTACAAGTGGGAAGTTACCGAAAATGCGGCACAGTTACAAGAACAATATACTAACTTAGCAAATGCTGAAGAAATTGATACAGAAGTATCGATCGCAGGGCGCATTACTGCACGTCGTATCTTCGGTAAACTAGCTTTCTTTAATCTACAAGACGAAACGGGAACGATTCAACTCTATCTCGACAAAAAACGCATCACCGAAAAAATGGCAGATACACCGAATGCGTTTAATACAATAACCAAACTAACAGATACAGGCGATATATTAGGGGCAAAGGGAACGATTAAACGTACCGAAAAAGGCGAATTATCCATCGTAGTGAATGAATATGCCATTTTAACCAAATCTTTGTTACCACTACCTGATAAATGGCATGGTTTAACCGATACTGAAAAACGGTATCGTCAGCGTTATGTTGATCTAATTGTAAATCCTGAAGTCCGTCAAACTTTCCGACGACGCGCCCAAATTACTGCATCTATTCGTCGTTATCTGGATGAACAAGGTTTTATCGAAATTGAAACCCCTGTCTTACAAAGCGAAGCAGGTGGGGCTGATGCACGTCCATTCGTCACGTATCATAATACTTTAGAAATGGATCTGTATCTGAGAATTGCCACCGAATTACACCTAAAACGGTTAATTGTCGGTGGGTTTGAAAAAGTATTCGAGTTAGGGCGCATCTTCCGCAATGAAGGGGTTTCGACGCGACATAACCCAGAATTTACTTCAATCGAAATCTATCAAGCCTACGCCGACTATCACGATATGATGGTTCTAACGGAAAATATCATTACCAAAGCTGCCCAAGACGTTCTAGGAAGCCTAAAATTATCTTACCAAAACCAAGAAATCGATCTAACTCCACCTTGGCGACGGGTGACGATGCACGAATTAGTCGCCGAAAAAACAGGATTGGATCTCACGCAATTCACCAACTTTGAAGAGGCTGCAACCGCCGCGAAAAATGCTTCGATTCACGTTCCTGATGACTGTAAAACCGTTGGAAAGCTATTAAATGAAGCTTTTGAACAAAAAGTAGAAGAAAGCCTAATACAGCCCACATTTGTCATTGATTTTCCTGTCGAAATCTCACCGTTAGCTAAACCCCATCGAGAAAAAGCGGGATTAGTAGAACGCTTTGAATTATATGTTGTGGGAAGAGAGTTAGCGAATAGTTTTTCTGAGTTAACTGATCCCATCGATCAACGAGAAAGACTCGAATTACAAGCCGCGAAAAAAGCCGCAGGAGATCTAGAAGCGCAAAGTGTCGATGAAGATTTCTTGACTGCCCTAGAATATGGAATGCCCCCGACAGGTGGTTTAGGAATAGGGATCGATCGCCTAATCATGTTACTCACCGACTCAGCCAGTATCCGCGATGTCATTGCCTTCCCACTCCTCAAAAACCAGAGTTCATCAATTAAATCATTTGATTACGACGCAGAAAAAAAAATCCTAAAAATTGAATTTCCTAACGGTTCAATCTATCTGTATCACGATGTCCCAGAGAATATCTTCCAAGAATTAAAGGATGCTCCCTCAAAAGGACAGTATTTTAATGCCAATATCCGAGATCAATTCGGTTTTGATCGAGAAATGTAAAATTATATTAAATAGAGTTGACAATATTGCAAATTCTTGATTCTTTTTCACTGAATGTCAAAATGGCTCCGAGTAAAGTCTTTTTCTTGTCGTAGACAGGTACGATCAAAATATCAAGATATTTTTTGCCTGTATCCGTGTGCCATTCGACATCAGCTAAAGAGACTCGATGAGGATTTTCATAGAAGGTTTTCATTTCTCCGACTAACTTCCCTGGTTCGAGGTCATGAAAAGGACGGTTTCGATCATCTAGTTTTAAGCCAAACAGAAAATCAGCAGATTCGTTCGCACTAACTAAATGCTCCTGAAGATTAACAGCAATTTGAGCCAAAGGATTCATCTCGAATGCCGTTTGCCAAAAGGAATTTTTAAAGTCTAACCGTTCCTTACTTCTTGAGCCGTGTAGCTTAGGATTAATTAACAAGTGGTCATTCAGTTCTAGATCTAACCCTTTGGCATAAACACGGTGTTTTAAACTAACTGGCGTAAAAATAGGTCTATTGTTGAAGATCGATTCGGCTTTACCTAAAAAAAGAAAACCAGTTTCTTTGAGTGCAAAATGAAAGCGGACAAAAATAGATGCTTGATACTCTAGTTTAAAATAGATTAAAACATTGCGACAAACGAGCAAATCGATCTTTGATATAGGGGCATTTTCAACCAAATCATGACGAGCAAAAATAATCGTGCGACGTAGTTTTGAATTAAATGTATAGCCTTGTTGGTGATGGTGAAAGTATTTTTCCAGCAGATAGGGTGAAAGACCTGTTAGTGTTGTCTGATGCTCGCGTGTGTTCTCGGCTGTGCCGAGTGGCGTTGGCATCGCTAATCTTGGATCATCATTGGGCGGTAATCGAACGAGGCTGTCTGGATAAGTAGCTTCTCGTGCTTCTTTGAGGGCTTCTTCATCAATATCTGTAGCATAAAACTGCACTCGCTTTAAACAAGATTCGATCCCTAGTATTTCTGCCCATAGCATCACAAGACTATACACTTCTTTACCAGAAGAACACCCCGCACTCCAGACTCGGATCGGTTCATCAGGCTGTTTGCTGGCAATGATCTGGGGAATGATTTCATCTGCCAGGTATTCCCAAGACTCAGGATCGCGGAAAAAACCAGTATAGTTAATTAAAACAGTATTAAGTAGCGTTTGCCATTCTTCGGAATCGTTCTGTAAATATTCTAAGTATTCTTGATAGCTATCGATTTTCAATTGTTGCATTCGTGCTTGAAACCGTCGCGCCAATGTCGTTCGTTTATAGCCTGTTAAATCACAACCTCGACTGTTCTTGAGGTAATTTAATAAAATCTCTAATTCCTGGCTGGCTTGAGATAGATTCATAGCACATTTGATATTTTGATATCACACTCATCGTTATTTAAAAGCGGTAACCTGACCGTAAAAGTTGCACCTTGCCCTTCTCCTAAACTTTCAGCATGAATCGTTCCGTTATGAAGTTCGACCAGGTAGCGGGTGATCGCTAATCCTAACCCTAGTCCACCCGAAGAGTGGGGTTGAGCTTGACGAAAGCGTTCAAAGACATGGGGCAAAAACTCAGCACTGATGCCAATACCCGTATCTGTAATCGATATTTCAACGCAAGAAAAATCAACCAGACTCTTAATAACTGAAAGTTTAACACTAATGCTGCCCAACGCTGGCGTAAATTTAATTGCATTAGTCAGCAGATTAGAAATAACTTGCTGAAGCCGTTCGCGATCGCCTAATACTAAAACATTTTCTGGTACTTCCTCCCACCAAATGATCTTAAGTTTTTTGACAGCGATCAATTGTCTAAGCGAGCTAATCACCGTTTCAAGCAACGATTTGAGTTCCACAGGCTGTAAATTCAGTCCTACTTTTCCTGCCGTGATTCGAGAAAGATCAAGCAAATCTGAGATGAGTTTAGCGAGTACACTGGCATTGCGTTCAATTGTTTCTAAAGATCTCGTCAGAATCGTTGGACTCGGAGGCTGAGTTCGCAGTAACCGTGACCAGCCAAGAATCGCCACTAAAGGAGATTGAAGTTCATGGGAAATCATCGCTAAAAACTCATCTTTCATCTGGCTGGCTCGTTCTGCTTCTTTACGGGCCGCTTGTTCATGCAGAAGTTGATTACGCTCGATTTCCGCTTGCTTGCGATCAGTAATATCGAGAATCACGCCGATCACCCGATTAGCAGAGCGTTGATTCCCCTCACCAGTGAAAAAGACACAACCTTTATCAATCACCCAACGTACTGTACCATCTGTACGAACAATGCGGAATTCTTGTTCATAAGGGCCAGGTGCATCGGGACTAAGATATTGAATAAATAGGTTAAAGATGCGATCGTGATCATCAGGGTGAATATATTTCGGCAATTGCTCAAAGGTAATTTCTGTATCCTCACTTAAGCCGTGCATTGCTTTTAAAAGAGAAGACCATTGACATTGACCCGTCTGCGGATCGAAATCGTATGTACCAAAATTAGCCGCATAGGAAGCTAACCGAAGCCGTTCTTCGCTAGTCCGTAACAATTCCTGAGATCGTTTATTTTCAGTAGTATCAATAATAAATTCTACAGCTTCATCATCATTAAGTTGGGATGCTGCAAACAAACCCCACCAGCGCGAACCATCTTTACGGATAAATTGCTTTACATATGGAGTCGTCCGCCCTTGGGTTAAAAGTTCTTGGATCGCTTGCTGAGATTGGGTCATAAACTCAGGGGGCGTCATCTTGTCCCACCGTATTCGTCTAGAACGCACATCTTCACGGCTGTAACCACTCATTTTTAAAAAAGCATCGTTAGAGTCGATAAGACGGCCGTCAGTTTTAAAGAAAATTACACCCACCGTTTCAATAGCGATCGCCTGTTGTAAACGTTGTTCTGATTCGCGCAAAGCCATTTCTACTTTTTGATGTTCAGCAATTCTAGTCTCTAAAGCAAGATTAGCAGTAAGTAATTCTTGAGTTTGTTGCCCCTTTAAAAGAAGGGCAGTAGCCGTAAAGTCTGCCAAACTGGTCATTACCCGCAGATCTTCCGAGTCAAAGTGTTGCTGCTCATCATGAGATAAAATCCAGAGTGTGCCAAGAGACTGATGATTAGCGATCAAAGGCAACACCAAACCTTCAACAATAACAGGTTGAGTAGCCTGTATATAAATAAAATAGCGTTCAGGATAGGAATAAAGTTGAGGACTTCCGCGCTTTAGACACTCCCCACAAGGGCTAAAATCAGCCTCTATTACTTCATCTTCGTACTGTTCCAAAGCTCCCGCGAGTGCCACCCAACGAAAAACTTTTTCACCCGTCGGTAGCACTTCAATGAGGCTAACACCTGCTGTTCCTGCCGAGCATAGTTCAAGAGCCATTGTGACAAGGCTTTTGAGCATGATTTCAGGCTGATTCACCATTTGCCGTATCAGGATGTGCATCGCCTGATTTTCCGCCTCTAAGTTGGCAGGACGAGGCGATCTCTGTAATAATTCATCGGTAATGATGACATCGGCTAATGTGACGGGTTTGGGTTTGGGTTTTGGCATCGATCTTGACTAATGATTGCTCGAATATTAATCCCTACGAACCATCTTAATTAATCTGGATATTTTCGGCCTGCCAACCGAGCTACCATGTTTACTAATTCCGACGGTTGAGCTAGTTTATGCAAATGAAACTCAAATCCTGCACTAAGAGCTTTTTCTCGATCTTCAACTACATAAGAGGTGAGGGCTGCTGCTGGAATATGCCAACCTTTTTCTGCTTCTAATGACCGCACTTTTTTAATGAGGTTATATCCATCTTGACCAGGCATCCGAATATCGCTTACTAAAACATCTGGACGAAATTGCTCTAAGAGATCTAATGCTGCAACTGCACTATCGACGGCTGTGACCTTAACTCCCTGTGATTCTAGGACAGCCGTAATAAATTCACGGGCATCAGCTTCATCATCCACGACAAGAACCTGTAAGCCATCTAGAGCGTGTGGTAGTTGAGGGGTGGGAAGGCTTGGTGTAACTGTCTGTTTGTACTGACTGATCTCATAAGCACTAACCCACAAAGCCTCAACTTGATCGGAGTCATTGCGAATCACCATCGTTTTTAATTGAGCGATCAATGGCTCTTTTTTGCGGGGACAGAGTTTGATTTCCCAAGTCTGCACTTTTTCCATTTGATTAAGCTGGTTTAGTAAAGTGCGAAAATAGGGACGCTGTGCGGGTGTAACATAAACAGCAAGGGGTTTACCCATGAGGAAACTTGGAGTAATATTGAGAAGCTCGCAGAATATTGGGTTAGCTTCGATGATTAATCCATTGGCATCAGTGACACATGAAGCGATCGGTGAAAGTTGAAACAAATTATAATAATGTTGATATGCTGTGACTGCTTGCTGATGTTTAGTGAACATATCTTCTTCAACAATTTCTGATGCTTCTAGAATCGATATCATTTCCTCATAGCTAAGTTGCAGATTCGAGAGAGCCGTAACCATAGTATCCAAAATCTCGCTAATCTTTTCCTGTTGTTGAGCGGGTAGATCATCCATACTGTTTTGTAATATGGTCAGTTGCTTACTGATGTTTTGGATATGTTGAATCGACTGATAGCTACTCATGAGGCGTGCTTGATGATTTAGTTACTATTCTAACTTTTAAATCGTACAAGCACATTAGGGTTGTGACAATTTTTGCTCTGTAGAGACGCGCCATGGCACGTCTCTACTATTCTGGTCTATCGAGTTTTTGGTGTGCCATGTAATCGAGGGTCTGGCTGAGGCGGTTCAACTTCAGTACCTAATGGTTTAGGATCAGCTACATATTCAAACTCTCCTTTACCATCGGGTGACGGGCCTTTTGCCCAACGTCCCTCAGAACTTTCAGTCCCGTCTGAATTATTCCAAAATTGATAGGCTACTTCCGATTTCTCCAGGTGTTGTGGGAAGGAGCTAGGTACAGGTGTACTTTCTAGTCCTGATGCTTCTAGATCTTCTAGTGCAGCAAGCCATTGGTTTTGGTGCATTGTATCACGAGCAATTAAAAAACTCAAGGTGTCTTTAACCCCTGGGTCGTTGCTCATTTCATACAATCTTACTGCTTGTAAACGTCCTTGAGTCTCGGCATGAAGATTAGAACGGAAATCGGCTAACAGGTTACCACTACTAACGATAAAGCGACCATTCCAAGGAAAACCAACACTATCACTGGTTGTCGCTCCTAATCCAGATACAATGAGATGCTGAGGATTCATTGCACTGGCAACAATATCTTGAATCACATCTTGCGTTTTAGTGCCACCACCCAGAACCGAAGCAACAATAGGATCTTTTGCACCATTTTCCTGAGTTTTAATCGGTGCATTGTCCAACAGTTGAGCGATTAAGGTGGCAAGAATTTCGATATGGCCAATTTCTTCGGTACCGATATCTAGCAGCATATCACGATATTTTGCAGGGCCACGACAGTTCCAGCCTTGGAATAAATACTGCATCATTACAGTCATTTCACCAAAAACTCCGCCAATCAGTTCTTGCATTTTTTTAGCGTAGACGGGATCGGGCTGTTGCGGAGGGGTGTAGTATTGTAGTTTCTTAGTGTGATAGAACATAGGTATAACTTTTAAAGTGTAGATTTCAGGCTAAACTCATCGATCGTTATCAGATTGGGTTTAGCCTCTTCTCTCTAGTTAAACCAATGTAAATTTTACTAACCTCCTTCTCTAGCCACAAAGAACAGTCATCAAATATAAGTAGTTTAGAAATAACGAACTCGTACTAAAGATTAAAAGTATTTACCTACCCATTTCCTGAGCGAAAAATCCTTGTCTATCTAAAGGTGGCTAGGAAGATTTTAAATTCCCTCTACTTGAATTCACATTTTTCTTAAGTTCTTGTTTAAGTGCCTAAACTTAGGAGGACGCTACACAATTTTAGGAATAGATTGGATTTAATCTAAAAAATTACGCTCAATCGAGGGTCAAAAATATGCTTGTTTCTACTTTTGAACTTTTGGTTAAAAAACAGCTTCCTAGAGAAATGGATATCATTAATCTACCTCCTGGTACTACTTTTCCTTCAGAAGTCGAGAAACTCTCGCGTACTGTTATTCAAGGTTATTTTTTAACAATTAGTAATCTAAATGCTTTTGATGTAACACTCTCTTTTGTGTTTACTATTGTTGCTAATCCTCCTATTGTAGTGATGGCGGATCTTTTAGGTTTTATTGATGTCGATGAATCTAATATATTTGAGCTACCTGATGTTGAACCTGATTTAGCCCAAAATAAAATTCGATTTACGAGAAAAATCCCAGCTAGTGATACTGGCTTATTTCTGATACAGCCTAATATTCTTAACACTGATTTATTATTAGGTAATAAACAATTTGAGGTACGAGGCTATGTCGAAGTCTTTATCTCCTCACTTTCAACGGGTTACCAATCAGCAAAAATATTGCTAACGCCAGAACACCGAGGAACATTCTATACAGATCTCACTAAAGACTCAGTTCAACTCGATCAAATTGCTTATAGTTTACCTACTGCTCATGGTGGTTCACTTTTTGAACTTTCATTTCATTAATAAGACTCTAAACAAGAGCTAATCTATAATTAAAAAAATAAGCCTTAATTTCTAATAAATTTAGGGAATAAAGGCTTATCTAATCGTTTTATATATTTTTTTGGGTGAGACATAAAATAATGAAACCTACTTTTAAGTTTAGACCAATCTCTTTTAGTTGGGTTGCCCTTCATCCACAGCCAAAAGGTGTCATCTTATTTATCGGTGGTGCTTTTTTTGGTACTTTTCCGACGTTGTTCTATCCATATTTCTTTGAGAAATTATTTGATGAAGGCTATACCATAGTAGCGATGCCGTTTCGCTTTGGTTTTCGCCATTGGCCAATCGCGATTAGTTTATTAAAAGAACAAATTGATTTAAGAGAAGAAATGACTAGAATGGCTGATTATTTAACTCGTAGTGGACAAGAAAAATATGATGCTGAAATTTACAAAAATCCTCGAAAATATTTCTGGATTGGTCATAGTTTAGGATGTAAGTATATTACTTTATTAGAATTTTTTAGTGGCGAAAAATGGGAAAAGACTTTAACTCAATGCGCTAAAGATAAAAGAGAAGGAATGCTGATGAGAATAGAGGACTCAGTTAATATGATTCCCCTTGAAGAACGCTCCATCAAAGGACAACCTTCTTTATTAATTGCTCCCGATATTAGTGATACTCAAAGCGCAATACCAAAACCATTAGCCTTTATTGCCAAGTTTCTTGATTACAAAGGTTGGGGCGTATTGCCCACGAATCAACAAACTAAATGTTTTGTCGAAGGAAGTCAATTATTTCAATTAACGGGCTTAATTTCTTTTGACAAAGATACTATTGCAGGAAATGAAAAGGATAAAGAGGGTGATGTTTTTTGGTTTATTGAACAATTGAAATCGAAAAATAAAAAATTCCCAATTTTACACAAAGAATTAAAAGGGAAGCATTTAGAACCCTTGGGAGTTCAATCAGGTGATTATGTGGTTGATTATAATCCTTTAGATAAATTCGCCGAACCGATTAGCGAAAGGCAATTAGAAGACGTAACGATTCAATTTTTAGATGAACTCAGACAACGAGAAGAACAGCTACGATCAAAATAATTAAAAAGGGTTTGGCAACCAAACCTCTACAATTATTATTGAAAAGGGTTTGGCAACCAAACCCCTACTAATTACTAAATTAAGGTGCTAAAGCATTGCCCCGCAGTAGACTACCGATCGTTTTTGCGGTAATCTTCATTTGAATCAAGGGGTTAGCGGGAACAACGGTTTTATAGAGATAACTATCAAAGGTTAAACGTTGTACATCCTTATCGGCACACATTTCTACAAAAGCTTCCCGTGTTGCATCTGTGCGATAGAAGACCCGTTGTAATAGATCTAGTACCAGATAGGTCATACCGTACTGTTTATCCCAACGTTTGATATAAAGTTTGAGATCATCTTCAGTGGGAATGCGTTGACCGCCATTGGTGACTTCTATCAAGGTTTCTGCACACATACGGGCTGATTTTGCAGCAAAGTAGATCCCTTCACCCGAAGATTTAGTAACGGTTCCTGCGGCATCTCCAACAAGTGCCACACGACCAACGACGCGACGGGGGCGAGGATGTTCGGGTATCGGATGGGCTTCGACTTTAATGATTTGACCGCCTTCGAGTTTGCGGGCTGCACGTTGACGGATACCCGCTTGGAGGTCTTTGATCATGGTTTTGTTGACCTTCATGGTTCCCGTTCCGACAGCTACGTGATCGTATTTCGGGAAAACCCAAGCATAGAAATCAGGTGATACATCTGTACCCACATACATTTCTGCCAAGTTTTCATAATAGGCCATTTTGTCTTCGGGTAGACGGATGCGTTCTTGGAAAGCGATCGCATAGTTATAGTCACCCGCATCGATGGCTTTAGCAATACGAGAATTTGCCCCATCTGCACCAATGACAACATCTACTTTGAGGGTTTTCATCACGCCTTGAGCATCGCCATTAGAGTGATCTGCGTAATGAAGGGTGTAAGGATCAGTATTATTACTTGGAATGTCTAATTGATAGACAGTACCGTTAATTAATTTAGCACCGAGTGAAGCTGCACGATCGCGCATAAATCCGTCTAGGACTTCACGGCGACACATTCCGATGTATTCGTCTTGTCGATCTAAATTAATATCAACTTCAATATTAGAGGGTGAGATCATTTTCATGTTTCTCACGCGACGGTCAATGATTTCGTCTGGTAGGTCAAATTCACTAACCATACAAAGTGGAATGGCACCACCGCAAGGCTTGGCATTATCTAGCTTGCGCTCAAATAAATACGTTTCGATACCAGCTTTGGCTAACGTTTCTGCCGCCGAAGATCCGGCAGGCCCTGAACCAACAACAGCAACCCTTAACACTCAGGCTTTCTCCTAAATACACGTTCTGCGAGTACGGATTGCATCGTACCATGACTAAAGAGCCTCTATGCTCGAAATTCCACCAGTTGCAATACAGCTTAACAAGAATATTTAAAAAAGTTTACATTTGAGAAGTGAACACTAACATTTACAATCATCAGAATTGACTATTGACTATTCTTAATTTTTTGGCGAAACTCTAACAGCGCATCAAAAGGATCTTCCGCATCAATATAACTAGCAAGTAAGTTTAAATCTAAATCTGGCAATAGTTGACTTTGAGTCACTTGGATATATTCCCCATTTTGTAGAGAAAAGACTAATAAACTTCCTTTTTGCCAAAACCAAACTTCAGGAACACCTAAATCTTGATAAACTTTTAATGAATTAATTCCCCCACTGGTTAAAACAATTTCAATCGCTAAATCGGGGATTTCTTTATCAGTCCCGATACAATAACACTGATCAGGTTCAATTCCTTTTTTGCATAATTCAGAACGAAACGTTGTTGAGCCGAGAGCATAAAAACGTATTCCAAACTCTAAGAAATATGCTTCTAATAAAATTCCCATAAGTTTTTTACTTAATTTATGACGATGGCTTGGTGACATAATTTCTAACATTCCTTCCAAATACGTTACAGAAATTCTAGGACGATCGCCTAATTTTTCTAGAAAAGCTTCATATTGTTCCCAACTAACTTGATTAATAATTACAATTTGTTCTAAAACGGTATTTCTTAGTTCATGTAACTTGATAAATTGTTCTAAATAACTAATATCTTGACTAATGGTTAATACCAATTTTCAATAATCGTAAGAAACACCAAACCTCTGTAAAGATGCGCCATGGCGCGTCTCTACCTTTCTATCTCTTGCATAACTTTTGAAAAATGATATAACATCACTTTTATCTCCTAATCGCTATTTATATTAAATTAACATAAATTTTTATATTGTTGGGTTAAAAAAACTGTTTAATTTTAATCAAGTTGCTCGTCTTTATTAATTTCCTGATTTTCAGTTTTCCATTGTGTAGAAGATTCTGCCGCTTTAGGTAATGGTTTAGGTTTAGATGTTGGAAAAGGAATTAATTCTAATTGTTGATGACTCGAAGCAACAGCATATTTAGACTCTTTCTTGTTACCTTGTCGTCTTTGAGATGTTTTTTCTTCGCTAGTATCTTCAGCAACCACTTCATACAAAATTGCTAATTTATTTTCTTGTTGCCCTTTTCTTAAAACTCGTCCTAATCTTTGAATATATTCTCTTTGTGAACCTGTTCCCGAAAGAATAATCGCAACTTTAGCATCAGGTACATCAACACCTTCATTAAGAACATGAGAAGTAACTAAGGTTTTATATTCTCCTTCTCGAAAACGAGTGAGAATCTCGTGTCTTTCTTTGACAGGGGTTTGATGAGTAATAGCAGGAATTAAAAAAGTTTTGGAGATTCGATAAACAGTTGCATTATCATTCGTGAAAATCAAGATAGTTTCGGGATAATGTTCACAGATAATATCAGCAAGAACTCTCAGCTTACCATCAGTTCCGAGGGCTATTTCCTTCGCTTCTCGGTGGGCTAACATGGCTTGTCTTCCTGCGGCTGTTTTTGCACTCGCTTGTACAAATAATTGCCATCCTTGAAGACTTCCTAAAGATATCTTAGATTGACGCAAGAAATCATTCCGAGTCTGAATGGCTTTTGTATATCTTTCTCTTTCATGAGTGGAAAGTTTAACTTTAATTTGAATGACTTGATGTTCGGCTAAAGCTTTTCCAGAAAGTTCTTCGGCGGTTTTACGATAAATAACTGATCCAATTAATTGATCTAGTTCTAGGTGAGTTCCGTCGCTTCTGTCGGGAGTCGCAGTCAACCCTAAACGATAGGGCGCGATCGCATCTTCGGCAATTGTCCGAAAAAAATCCGTAGGTAGGTGATGACATTCATCAAATATTAAGAGTGCATATAAATTTCCGAGTGTTTCTGAATGAATTGCCGCACTGTTATAAGTAGCGATTAAAATGGGACTACGATCTTTAGAACCCCCCCCTAATAAACCCACTTCAACATCTGGAAAGGCGGCTAATATTTGTGCGTACCATTGGTGCATTAAATCAATAGTAGGCACAATAATTAAAGTGGTTCTGGGGGTAGATACCATTGCGAGTTGTGCGAGATAGGTTTTCCCCGAAGCAGTCGGTAAAACAACTACGCCGCGTCTTTGGGCTTGTTTCCATTTCTGTAAGGCTTCTTGTTGATGGGGATAGGGTTCACGTTCAAAACTGGGGGTTAACTCTAACGGGAAAAATTCTTTAGCTTGGTCAATAAATTCGATTTTTTCAACTTGTAGGATTTCGATTAAACTACGATAATCAATGCCACGTATGCGATATTTTTCGATGCGATCGTCCCATTCGGCTAAATCTAACCACGCTTTCCCCTTGGGTGGTGGATGTAGAATTAGGGTACCTCGATCGTATTTTAGAGTGGGAAGTCGCGCCATAAGTGAGTGTATGTGCAGCCATGAACAAACTGATCATATTAGATCTAGCACTCAATGAGGTGGGTTATAGATAAAATTCTTCCCCTGACTCAAGGAGAAGAATATCTTTGAAGGAGAGTTATTGAAAAAAGTTAATTATTGATCCGACTCAGGAATGCTTTAAGACGATCGCTTTTAGGATTATTAAAGATCACTTTTGGATCTCCTTCTTCTTCAATGACACCTTGATTAAAAAAGAAAACACGATTAGCGACTTCTTCGGCAAACTGCATTTCATGGGTAACAACAACCATCGTCATCCCTGCTTCTGCCATTTTTCGCATTACTTCTAGAACTTCACCAACCAATTCGGGATCTAGTGCGCTAGTCGGTTCATCAAAGAGAATGACTTCAGGTTTCATGCAGAGACTACGAGCGATCGCTACTCGTTGTTTTTGTCCTCCTGAAAGTTGGTCGGGATAAAAATCAGCTTTTGCAGCTAATCCTACTTTATCTAAATAGTAAAATGCTCGCTCCCTGCACTCTTCTATAGGATGTTTCAAAACTTTACAAGGAGCTAACATTAAATTTTCGAGTACCGTCAAATGGGGAAATAAATTAAAGTGCTGAAACACCATATTGACTTTACTACGCATTTTTCGTAAAGCAGTTTGACTCACCTTGGGAAAAGACATATCCATCCCCATCACTTCTAGCTGTCCACTGGTGAGCGTTTCTAAACGATTTAAGCAACGAATAAAAGTTGTTTTGCCACATCCAGAAGGACCAATCACTGAAACGACATCACCCTTATGAATTTGACTCGTTACTCCTTTTAAAACTTCTAATGAACCAAAACTTTTGCGTAAATTATTACAGGAGATAACGGCTGTCGAATCTGACATAACTCTTTTCAGAATGCTGATTAATCTTTGTTGTTTTAAATTATCGTAGTTTTTTCAGGCTTATTGTATGTGATGTTACATTTTGCAACAAGGTTTAGGATTGATACTAACGATGGCATCATATATTTTAAACCTTCAACCGATACGCTTCATTTCAGGCGGAGGAAACGATAAAAATGTTGATATTTAGGCGTTTTAAAAAAATACGGATCTTAGCATTGGGAATGATTGGCTTAATTTTAGCTTTTCTTCTCAATGCAATTCCAGCGATTTCTCAAGAGGGTAAACCCCTAAGAATTGGAACAGAACCCACTTTCCCCCCGTTTGAAATGCAGGATAAAAAGACGGGTAAACTCACAGGATTTGATGTTGAGTTACTAGAAGCGATTGGGGCAGAATTAAAAAGACCGATTGAATGGGTAAGTTTGCCATTTGATGGTTTGATTCCCGCCTTGCAATTGGGTAGTATTGATGCAGCTGTATCAGGAATGACGATTACAGCCGAACGCGCCCAAACTTTAAGCTTTTCCCGTCCCTATTTTAAAGCAGGATTAGCGATCGCTGTTCAAGAAAATAACGATAGCATTAAAAGTTTGGATGATTTAAAAGGAAAAAGAATCGCCGTTCAAATTGGGACAACAGGTGCAACTACAGCCACCGCTATTGAAGGGGCCAAAGTTTCTCAGTTTGATTCGGCGGCCTTAGCTTTACAGGAACTTCTGAACGGAAAAGTCGATGCTGTGGTTAATGATGCTGCCGTCACTCTGTATGCTGTTAAAGAAGCAGGATTAGCAGGAGTTAAGGTTGTAGGAGAACAAATTACAGAAGAATATTATGGAATTGCTTTACCGAAGAATTCACCTCTAGTTGACGACATCAATAATGCTTTAACGACGCTGTTAGAAGACGGAAAATATGACGCAATTTTTCAAAGATGGTTTAGCGGAAAAGTTCCAGCTTTACCCGAAGTTGCACCCGCTTTACAAGGAGAAGCAAAATCGGGTTTTGATTGGGGTGATACATTCCGTAGACTGATTTTATATGGAGTTCCCTGGACTTTATTGCTAACATCTTTATCGTTCGTGTTTGGTTTACTGGGTGGAACTGGGGTCGCACTTGCGCTGATTTCTCCCTACAAATGGCTGAGAACGATTTGTAGAATTTATGTCGATTTTTTCCGAGGCACTCCGATGCTGGTGCAGTTATTTATTATCTATTTTGGATTACCTGCACTGTTTAGAGGAATTGGACTTGATTTCAGTTTAGATCGACTACCTGCGGCGATTATTGCGCTGAGTTTAAACGTTGCTGCATATTTAGCTGAAATTATGCGCGGTGGGATTGAATCGATTGATAAAGGACAGTGGGAAGCTTGTCAATCTTTGGGGATGAATCCAGTAGAAACCATGAAAGAGGTCATTTTTCCTCAAGCATTTCGTCGGATGTTACCCCCATTAGGCAATGAATTTATTACTCTGATTAAAGATACCAGTTTAGCCGCAGTTATTGGTTTTGAAGAGTTATTCCGTCAAGGACAATTAGAAGTAGCGACTACTTATAAAGCATTCCAAATTTATATTGCAGTTGCTCTAGTTTATCTGGTTCTAACTACCTTATCATCTTATTTCTTTAAGTGGTTAGAAAAACGGATGGATCCTCTCAAACGAGCCGAAGCCAGAGCGAAAAAAGCGGCATATGCGGCTAGTAACGATCGCGTCACCGTTGGTAGTAAGTAATCTAATTAGAAAAATGTAGGGGTTTGGTCTCCAAACCCAACAAGAAAAAGAATTACTATCTATGATTAATCCTGTAAAGACGCGATATATCGCGTCTCTACTTCTCTAAAATTAAAGTCACTGGGCCATCATTTTCGATACTCACTTGCATCATCGCGCCAAATTGACCCGTTTCTATCTTTAAACCACTGGTTTTTAATTTTTCGACAAACCGATTATAAAGTGTTTCAGCTTGTGTCGGAGGTGCCGAATCACTAAATGATGGACGACGACCTTTACGACAGTCTCCATATAGCGTAAATTGACTGATGACTAAAATTTCGCCTTGAATTTCTTGTACTGATTTTTCCCATTTCTCGCCATCGGTTTCGCTCTTAAATAATCGAAGTTCTAAACATTTTCGCGCCATCCAATCTAATTCTACTTCTGTATCTGTCGCTGCAATTCCGACTAATAAATTTAATCCTTGACCAATTTTGCCAATAATTTGCTCATTCACTTTTACCTGTGAAGAGATAACCCGTTGAATCACGACTCGCATAAAGTATATATAATTTGAAAAAGTAGAACAGTGGTATTATTTATCTCATTATGGTACAGTTTGACCCCAGCCTACGACTTCCTACCAGTGACGAACTTTTAGACTCGGACGATTTACCAGTGGATAACGAATTACAAACTCTAGTCCCCAATTTTCTGCGTTTTATCCTTAATTTTATCTGGTCAACTCGTTTAGACTGGTTTTTTGGGGTTAATATGGGAGTTTATCATACTACTGGGGTTAATGTAAAAATTCCGATCGTTCCTGATGGTTTTTTGAGTTTGGGAAATGATCGACTTTTACCAAAACGTAAGGGAAAATTACGATCGAGTTATGTGGTTTGGGAAGAAAAAAACATTGTCCCTATTTTTGCTCTAGAAGTTGTCTCGCAAACACCAGGGGATGAATATGATGAGAAGATGGAGATCTATGCGAAGTTAGGCGTATTGTACTATCTTGTTTATAATCCTGAGCATTGGTTAAGAGATCAACATGAACCGTTTGAGATGTATCGCTTAGTTGATGGAATTTATCAAAGACGCATCGGTGAACCTTTTTGGATGCCTGAAGTTGGTTTAGGAATTGGTCGTGCTTGGGGAATACACGATCGCGTGGAACGTGAATGGCTATACTGGTTTCAGGAGCATGGAAAGCGTTATTTATCCCCCGAAGAGCAAGCTTTAGCAGCCCAAAATCGTAGCCAACAATTAGAAGAAATATTAAAATCGCTTGGTGTAGATCCAGATAGAATATAGGGTGGTTTGAGCCACCCCTAAATTAGATTTATTTGCCAAAACCTTTACCACGAGTTGTAGAAGGCATACAAAGACAATGATTAATCTGTTGTTTGAGTTTTTCGTGATCTAAATTTTGTCCAATCAAAACCAATTGATTTTTAGGTTGGTCTTTCCATTCGTCATCCTCAATGGTAAACCGTTTTCCACTTAGATGAAAAATATGGCGTTTGGGACTTTCATCAAACCAAAGAATTCCTTTAGCGCGGAAGACATTTTCAGGTAATTGGTTATCAAGAAAATATTGAAATTTCCGAATCGAAAAAGGTTGATCACTGGCAATAGAAATCGAAGTAAAACCATCATTTTCTAAGTGATCTGAATGATGATGGTGATGGTGATCATGATGTTCATGGTTACAATGTTCATCATGTACATGATCATGCTCGTGATCGTGATGATCTTCTACTTGATCAAAATATTGATCTGACTCAAATAAACCAACACTTAAAATCAACGGTAAAGGAACTTGTGATTTTGTTGTACGAAGAATTCTTGAATCATTCTTTAAATCTCTAATTCTGACTTCTAACGCATCAACATCAGCCTCATCGACTAAATCCGTTTTATTGAGTATAATAATATCACCGTAGGCAATTTGACTTTGTGCTGCTTGTGAATTGAACAAATCTAGACTAAAATTAGCACAATCGACCAAAGTAACGATCGAATCTAGACGAGTCATATCACGTAATTCTGTGCCTAAAAAAGTCAATGCAACAGGTAAAGGATCGGCTAAACCTGTAGTTTCAACGACTAGATAATCAATCTTTTCAGGACGTTCTAAGACTTTATAAACGGCTTGTACGAGATCTTCATTAATCGTACAGCAGATACATCCGTTATTGAGTTCCACCATATTTTCATCAGTCGTGACAATTAATTCATTATCAATGCCAATTTCACCAAATTCATTGACTAAAACGGCTGTCTTTAAACCTTGCTGATTCGTCAGAATATAATTGAGTAAGGTCGTTTTACCACTGCCGAGGAAACCAGTGATAATCGTTACGGGTAAACCAAGCTTAGGCGTATCCATTGCTTCAGAGGATGTGACTTGCGTTTCAACGGGTTGCATAGTATTTTGTCTCAGAATCGAAAAATATTAAGGTCAAAGTAAGGGCTAGACTTATATCGTCTCTTCTTTATTATTGCTGATCCCTAGTTGAGAAACATTTTTCTTGTTTATCTCTATTTATAATTATGTCATCTACGTTCTATATGAATCAAGGTTGGGTGTATCGAAATCAAGTTAAACATACTGAAGTAGGATTAACTTTATTAGATTACTATACGCAAAACTATCATCACTCCACAAAGGAAGAATGGCGCGAAAGAATCTTATCTAGACAAATTTTAATCAATAACCAACCCGCAACACCCGACACACTCTTACAAAAAGGACAAACTTTAGCCTATCATCGTCCACCTTGGCAAGAACCTGATGTACCTTTGTCATTTGCCATCTTATACGAAGATGCAGACTTATTGATTATAAACAAGCCATCGGGTTTACCTGTATTACCAGGTGGAGGATTTTTAGAACATACTCTACTCTGGCAACTACAACAACAGTATCCTTTACAAACTCCCTATCCAATACATCGTTTAGGTAGAGGAACATCTGGACTAATGTTATTAGCTAAAACATCGCAAGCTAGAGCTAGTCTAAGTCAACAAATGCGCGATCGTCAAATTACTAAAATCTATCGTGCTTTAGTCGGAAAAAGGGATTTACCCAATCAATTTACGATTACTCAACCCATTGGAAAAATACTCCATCCAGTATTAGGTTATATTTATGGTGCTACATCTAATGGTTTATCGGCTCATAGTGAGTGTCAAGTGATACAACGAACGGATCAAACAACCCTTTTAGAAGTAACTATTTTAACGGGAAGACCGCACCAAATTCGGATTCATTTAGCAACTGTTGGTTATCCTTTACTGGGTGATCCTCTTTATGACATTGGTGGTAAACCTAAGATGATTACAACAGAAAAATTAGCCGTTCCTAGTGATTGTGGTTATCATCTTCATGCTTATCATTTATCCTTTTTTCATCCCAAGACAAGAGAGTTAATCACTGTGTTTTCTCCGCCTCCTGAAAAGCTTAAAAAATAGCGTTCAGTTCTTTTAAAATACTATTGTATTAAGTTTTAACTAAAGGTTCAGTATAAGCGGCAAAACCAGCATTAGTTAGTGATTGAACAACAGTCGATTCATTTTGTACCCAATAATTTTCACCAAAACGAACAAATTGACGATCGTTACCATTACCAATAATTGCCACGACTGGAACTTTACCTTTATTTTTCTCTCCTACATTTTCTTGAAGAATGCTTTTAAGATGAGTTTGAATTGAATTATTATTAGCGTCTTGAATGGAGAGTTTAACCATTACTAATTTAGCCTTTTCAGTTAATTCAATATCTTCAATAATTAATTGTACTTTATCCTCACGATGATCGACTTTTCCCCAAACAATTAAATGGCTATCTTCTCTTAAAAGATCTTGAATTCTTTCATAAGTATCTGAGAAAACAACGGCTTCACTTTGCCCTGAAGCATCTTCTAACGTTAAAAAAGCCATTGGTTTACCTTGTTTGGTCGTGATTCTTTTAATTGCTGTAATTAAAACAATAGCACTTACTTTTTTACGCGCTTTTGCTTCAGCTAATTCAATTAAATTAATCGGAGACAAAAACTTTGCTGAGTTTTGCATCGTTTTAAGTGGATGTTCAGAAACATAAAATCCCAGTCGTTCTTTTTCTAATCTAAGCTTTTCTTGTAAAGAAAAATCGGCTACCGTTGGTGCGCTTGGGGCTTGCTCAAATTCATTTTCTGGTGACGACTCATTGGTTAAACTACTTCCCAATAAATCTAATAAATTCATTTGTCCTGTCGCTTTTTCTTTAGCTCTTTTTTGTACCCAGGGAATAATTAATTCTACATCATGTATTAATTGATTTCGATTGGGATTAATTTGGTCAAAAGCACCACACAAAATTAAGGTTTCTAAAGCTTTACGATTAACCACTCTTAAATCAACTTTTGCACAAAAATCAGCTAACGATTCAAAGGGTTTTTCTGATAATTCTCTAGCTTTTAAAATTGCATCTATTGCTCCTTCTCCTAAGTTTCTGACAGCCGATAAACCAAAAAGTATATTCTCCTTAATCGGTGTGAAATGTTTTTGAGAACGATTAATATCAGGGGGTTCTACTGTAATTCCCATTTTCTGACAATTTTCTCGATATTTTTCCACCTTATCTTTATCATCGCTGCTTGCAGTCAGCAAAGCAGTCATGTATTCTACTGGATAATTAGCTTTAAGATAAGCGGTTTGGTAAGTAACGTAGGCGTAAGCAGTTGAATGAGATTTATTAAAACAATTTGAAGCAATTAGACCATTATTTAAAATAAAATTATGATCTTTTTCAAGACCAATATCATAAACGCTTTGTCTTCCGATTGATTGACGACTGATAATCTTAACCATGATCTGATTGAGGCGTTAAACTTGAAAAGATGGAGTTTATCGATATAATTAACTATAGCAAATAAATGCTTAAATTAAACAATTTTAAAAAATGTCTGAACACTTGTCAAAAGTCGTATTTTGTGATTTTGATGGAACAATTACTGCAATTGAAACTTTTGCAGGAATGCTGAAAGAATTTTCACCTGAATTATCAGCCGAACTGATGCCGAAAATGTATCATCGTCAAATAAGTTTAAGAGTAGGTGTACGGCAGATTCTAGAATCAATTTCCTCAACTTGTTATAGTGATATTTTAGCCTATGCTCAAGATAAACCGATTCGTGCTGGTTTGGCTGAATTTTTAGATTTTTTGCAAGTTCAGAAAGTTCCTTTTGTCGTAGTTTCGGGAGGACTACGGGAGATGGTAGAAATGGTTCTTATACGAGAAGGTTTACTGAACAAAGTATCTGCTATCTTTGCTGTCGATATTGATCTAAATTCTCCTCAATTAAAAGTTTGTTCAGATTTTGAGGATCAAACAGAATTGGTCGCTAAGGTAAAAGTTATGGCACAATATTCAGTAGATGAATCAATCGCGATCGGAGATTCTTTAACCGATATTAATATGGCTAGTGCGGCTGATCTGGTTTTTGCACGCGATCGTTTAATTGATTATATGGAAGCGGAACATAAACCCTATATTCCCTGGCATGATTTTACAGATATTCAAAATTATTTAGCAAAACATTGGCATAATGAATAATGATCCTCGTTTTCAATTAATTACATCTGCTAGTCAATTCTATCAACAAGGTTGGATGGTTGGCACGGCAGGAAATCTATCAGCAAAACTTCCTGATCAAAGTTTTTGGATTACAGCAAGTGGTAAAAGTAAAGGTAATCTTCAAATCGATGATTTTGTTAGGATGAATTTACAAGGGGAAGTGATAGAATCACCATCACCTAATAATCGTCCCTCGGCTGAAACCAGTATTCATCAGGCTATTTATTCTCTTTTCAGCAATGCTAATGCTTGTTATCATGTTCATTCAGTCGAAGCAAATTTAATGACTCGTTATATTGAAGGAGATCATTTACTCTTACCACCGATAGAAATGGTTAAAGGTTTAGGAATATGGGAAGAAAATCCACAAGTGATGATGCCTGTTTTTAAAAATTATCTTAATGTTCCCCAAATTGCACAAGAAATTACTCAGCGTTTTCAGCATCAATTACCCGATATTCCTGCCTTACTGATCCTAGAACATGGTGTAACAGTTTGGGGTGATTCTCTAGAGAAAGCTAGAAATCAAGTAGAAATCGCTGAATATATTTTTCGCTATATTTTAGCTTCTCGTCAATTGCAATAATCTGAGATCATCTCCTAACAAAGCTAGCCATATTTTTAGGTTTTCATAGCATGATAACTAAGCAAATTGGGATAAAGTGGCTTATGCTTCATAATAAGCCTCGATAACGAATAAAAACCAAAATAATCGCCCAAGAACCCAAAGCAACCTTTAAAGCAACCAAAAAGTTAAATAGCGGAATCATTCCACCACTTAACAAAGTTCCTAACTCTCCATGGGGTAATTCATATCCAGCTAAAGTAATCACCGATAGCACAATAAAAACTAAAACAGAAACTTTCTCCCAAGTAGCAGCGTGCCAACGTCGATAGATCCCTTGCATCCATTCCGAATTAGAAGTAATGGCAATTAAACCGAGCGCAGTCCCCCCCGCTACTCCAGCAGCAAAACCACCACCTGGACTGAGATGCCCTCTAATGCCCAACTCAAGACTAACTAAGGCAGTAATCGTAGCTCCTAAACGAGCTAAAATAATTGAGGGTTGGTCGGTAAACTGATAAATCCTGTGAATTGGCTTTTCATTGGCTAAGAGAAAAGTCGCTCCCATGATAGCAATCGTAAAAACAACCACCTCAAAGATTGTGTCATAGAGACGATTTCGGAAAATAATAGCTGATACCGCATTTGGCACACCACTATCTTGAACAATCGACTCAACAATAGCAAGATCCGATACGTCTGGTAATCGATGGGACATCAATAAAACCTTTAAGTAAAAGGCGATCGCTGCTAAAACATAAAGCCATTTCATCCTTATTTCTCCTTTGAATCCGAAACAGTTACATAAGTCAAAATGCTTTCTGAATGAGAAAGTTCACTGTGTAGAATGTCATAAATCCTCTGAATACGGGTTTGAGTTTGATAGGATGGATGTTCTTTGTGAGTCAATTCCAACAAAGTACAGATGGCATGAACATCTTTATCTCTTAACCCTTGCTCTAAATCTTGAGAATTGCTATAAGGTACCAGTTCAAGACGTAAATAGCGTTTCCCTAAAATCGTGCGTAACTCACTAATCAGTTGTCCAAGTCCAGACGACTCATCTTGAATCACTCCCAAACGTAACACTAAAGAAGAACGCACCGCCACCGCATAAAGCATAATCGCCAACATTGTTCCTACCAAAGCTTCTGTTAACGCCACATCTGCCGCCCCTAGCAGCGCATCAACTAAAGCCGCTATCGCCCCTAGTACGCCACGAATCACTAAAGCATGATAGGGATTGACCTGAAGAACCAGCAAAAAAGCGACCAACGGTAGTAGAGCAACGATTAGCAGAAGATCGAGATTATTCATCATCACCTCCACCAGTGGAACAATAGGCGAGGACATAACCTAACATGGTATTCCAGATCGCTAGGCAAATAATCGCCAAAAGCAATAACGGCCATTCACGCGGAATTTTGAGCAGCAATCCAACAATGATACTCATTGAGCCAAGGGTATCCGCCACCGAAAGACCATGCAGCTTGAATAATACTGAGCGATGATCCACCAGCGTAAAAGTCCCCCAAAACCAGAAAAAAATCCCTAAACCAAGACAGATATAACTTAAGAGATTAATCATCAGTTTTTGCTCTCCATGCGTTTTAGAATATGTGCTAACAGCATCAAGGCAGCATTCCCCACACTGAGGATGATCACCGCCACTACACCAATCATCCAATCATCCCGCAAGACCGAGAGAACGAGGATCATGATTGATGTTTTGGTCGAGATACTGCCAAAAGCTAACATCTTCTGCCAGATCTGCTCATCCCGCCACACTACATAAATCGGGATTAAGAGGGTAAAAATCATTGCAATTAAAACGAGGTTCATGACTGTTTACCCCGTCGCACTCTGTGAACTTCATACCAACCATCTTGGTAATATTTCAAAACAATTGTCTTGGGGGTGAAAGTGATCAGGAAAATATCGAGGAAAATTAAACCAAGCGATCGTCCTGATTGAACCTTCTCCCATGTCACATCTTCTCGATGATGAGGATGTAAAATCATTTCGATTGCTTCAAAATAGGCTTGAGGAATGGCTAAGATGATTTTTCCTAGAGTCTTGAGCCAATCCTTTAATTTTTCTCTAGAGGGATAGGGATATGGTAGTAAAACAGCGATCGCCACGCCGATTAAAATATTCGCCACACTTAAATCCGACGTGAGTAAAAACCAGATCGTCAAGCGTAAGATGAGATGTAAAATCATGTCCACACCATCCACAACAACACAATTAAGATAAGACTCATTACACCGATTAGATGCTCGAATTGCTCCAAAAAACGGGGTAAATAGATGACTAAACGTTGAAAAACTAGAAAATAGGCTAACCAGCCAATCGCGATCGTAATTAGAGGTTTAACGGTATTTGCTAAACTATAAGCCTCATAGTAGACCCCATTAGCAGCAATCAAGCCACCCAACAACAGAATTACCCCTAACCAAAAACCAGAATGTAGTTTTTTTTCTTCTCCTCCTGGGGGTAAAAAGATCAACTTCGCAAAAGAAATCGCCGTCCCAACAGCAGCAAGATTCATCCCAATAACCTGCCAAGGCATAAGGTTTTTCATCGTCAATACCTTTGCTCCAAAACCCGCTAATAGGGGAAAGCCAGAAATTGAAAAACTCGCTATCACTAAAGCCAGCCATAGTTTAGAATCAATGGGAATCTGTTTCAATTCCTTTAGATTGCGACTCGGTAAGACTCCAGCAATTAAAAAGAGGGCCGCTTTTACCAGTCCGTGAGTCAGGGCATAAAATCCCCCCACTTCAGGAGCCGCAAGGATAAAACCTAACTGGGAAACTGTGTGAAAAGCTAACATTCGTTTACTATCTTTTTCAAAAACAGCATAAAACACCCCTAGTAAAGCCGTTCCCACGCCAAAGATCCGCAGGATCGGATCGACTTCTGGGTACATCAAAGCGCAACGAACCATAGGAAAAACAGCCGCTTTGACCACTACACCCGACATTAAAGCTGAAATGGGACTCTCGGATTCAGAGTGGGTCAAAGGTAGCCATAACCCTGAGACAAAAATACCTGCTTTGGTCAAAAGACCGAGTAAGATGAGAGCGAGAGCTTCAGGAGCAGCATCTTTTAAACCTGAAAAATGAAAAGAATAATGCTTCTCATAGACGAGGGCGACACCAACGAGATAAAAAAGCATCACTGTATTACTGACAAAAAGATAGCGCAAGCCAACCCAAATCGAGCGATCAGTACGGGGATAGGCAATTAACAAAAATGCAGCAATACTGAGAACTTCTAAGGCTACATATAAACTGACAAAATCTGCACAGACAAAAGTAGCATTAACGCTGCCATGTAAGATAATGGTTTGGGCATAAAAAAAAGCTGTTTTAGCAGTTGGCCAACAGTAGAGGATCACCGCAGTTGTTACCAAAGCATTCGTTAAGATAAAAAAGCCACTTAAGCGATCGGCTTCTAGAGTAACGCCAAAGTTATCAAGTAAGGTTAAACTCAGAGGCGATGATTCTGCAAATAGCATGAAAGCATAAGCAGCAGAAATAATCGCCATACCTAAAGCGAGATAGCGGTCTAATCTGGGAATCAAATAGATGATAAACCCCAGAAAAAAAGGCAAAGCAATCCAGATGATCGTCAGGGTAGTCATGGGGTATTCGTTTTCTCGATTTCATCACTTTCCAAGGTGGGATGATCTTTAGCCAACTTCATCACCGCAACGAGCATCAGTGCTTGAATAGAAAGCCCAATAACGATCGCTGTTAAAATGACGGCTTGAGGCACGGGATCAGCATAGGCACGACTGTTAGTTTCGCCTAAGATGGGAGCTAATAAGCCTCCTCGTGAAGCCACCAGTACATAGTAGGCAATGACCCCAGTACTCATGACATCCATCGAGATAATTTTCATAATCAAATTTTTTTTGAAAATGATACCCAAAAAACCGCACAAGATAGTCGCTAATATGTAGGCTTCTAGCATAAAAATTGATTTTTAGAGTCAGTGTAGGTTCACTAACATTAGAAATTAAAACAAGGCTTGTATAATTTACTGACAGGAAAAGAAAAAATTAGGAATTGGGGATTATTTGAAAAAGTTTTTCTAAACAATTAACCCCGAATTCTTAATTGATGATTAACTAAGCGATTTATCCAATACTTCCCCCGTCTCTAGTGTAGGTTCTGACTCTTTGAAGGCTAATCTTAAAAACGGAGGAGCAAGAAAAGTTGTCAAGATGACCATAATGATAATAGCTGCCTCTAAAGGTTTATTTAAAACTCCGCTTGCCGTACCAATTCCTGCAAAAACTAATCCGACTTCTCCTCTAGGAATCATCCCAACACCGATCGCTAAACGGTTAATTTGAGGTTGCCCGAAGACTGACCAACCCGTTACAACTTTACCCAGAATAGCAACGAGGAGCAAAAAACTAGCGATAATTAAACCTTCTCGATTTTCTGGAATGACTGGATTAAGGACTCCTAAATCAGCTTTAGCCCCTACCGTTACAAAAAAGATGGGAACTAAGATATCTGCAATGGGAATTACCTGTTGATCTAACTCTTTGCGTCGCTCAGTTTCATCGAGTACCAATCCCGCCGCAAAAGCACCTAAAATGGCTTCTAGATGAATCGCATTGGCAAAAAACGCCATGAGGAAAGCAAAAGTAAAGGCGGGAATTACTGTTTGTCCTCTGGTTTGCAAACGCTCCACTAGAGCGACAAAGGTTTTATTGAAGACTTTGCCTAGAAGAATAGCACCAACCAGAAAGACGGTCGCACTGATAATTAGATAGATGACATTAAAAACATCAATTTCACCTGTTTTAGCCAGACTAGCAACTACCGCTAAGACGATAATTCCTAAAACATCATCAATGACGGCAGCCCCAACAATAATTTGTCCTTCTTTCGATTTGAGTTGTCCAATTTCTGAGAGAACTTTTGAGGTAATACCAATACTGGTAGCCGTTAGAGCCGCACCCGCAAAGATCGCAGGAATAGCGGGGACATGAAAGAGCGTCATTAAGCCCACCGTACCCAGACCAAAAGGAACGGTTACCCCCACTACTGCAACAATCATCGCGCTGATGCCGACTTTTTGGAGTTCTTGCAGATCCGATTCTAAACCGATTTCAAAGAGTAAGACGATTACCCCTAATTCTGCTAGGACGGAGATGACCTCACTTTGGCTTTGAAAAATATTCTCCATTGCCTCTGGAGTTAGATGATTGAGCATTTGCAGAACTTGCATAATCACAGAGTTATCAGCACTCGCCCCCGCTTCGGGTAGTACGATTAAATGAAGTGCCGATACGCCAACGATGACTCCACCGATCAATTCACCCAACACAGGGGGTAAATTGACTCGTTTAGATAATTCGCCACCAACTTTACTAGCAATGTAGATTACAACTAGGGTTAGTAATACTCCCGTCAGGACAATTGGTGCATTTTCCGCCTCTGGAGTGGTTGCTAATAAAGAAAATGGCGATAACAAGAAAGATAGGTTAGTCATGATTTGAGCTAATTAAAGAGTTAAGATTTGACTTAGATACCGACAACGTTTGAAGAAACCAAAGATAATTTGAAAAAGACCCGCCAACATGACGACGGTCATCGGCCCCGTTGGCTCAGAAGTGAGGGTTGGTGTTCCCCCAAACAAGGCAGCAAAAAAGCCAACACAAACAGCACCATAGAGTCCTGCGATCGCTCCTGCTCCTGAAGCGACACCGAAGGCTAATGCTAGAGGGAGCGAAACAATGGCAGCCGTTACGCCCCCAAAAATATCTCCCCTAAGATAATTAAATTGAATACGATTGGTAAGTTGCATTCTGGTTTTCCCTAAAGTCAGATTTTCTGACACGCTCCATTACACTGCTGCTCTAACAGCATTTATTTTTTGCAATGCAGTTTATATAATTTATTGCAATTAGTCTATATTAATCCTTCGCTCTTGACAAGAATTTTGAAAAGATTCATAAAATTAATCAATTGATAGCAGCTACGATATTTAGTTTAGTCAATACTTAATGAGTGACTAAAGAACTGACTAAGTAATCAGCCTTTGTGTTTAAGGGACTTTCTATAAAAATAAAAATACGGATCAATCTCTTGATCCGCGCTGATAAATTTTATTATTATGGGACGCCTGGGATTCGAACCCAAGACCAATCGGTTAAAAGCCGAGTGCTCTACCGCTGAGCTAGCGTCCCGTTGTGTTTTCCACACGATTTCTAATATTAGCACAGATATTTAGCATACGCAAGAGCTAAATCTAAAAGTTTTTCACTGTGATTTCTACCCATGATTCAAACATTGCACCCGCATCGATATAAAGCAAGGATTTGCCAGTATTAAGCGCGTTGCGAGGCGCACTCCAAGGTTCAAGACAAATATAGTCTTTTCCTTTAATTGTCCAAAAAACAACGGTAGAGTAGATATCTGAGTAAGTTAGGCTGATTTCTTGGTGACGGTATTGATCAGTATAGCCACAAGATGAACGAGTCACATCCAAGAAAGCGACATCAATTTCTTCTTCATTAAAATCAAAACCACCTGTAAACGGATAAATCTCTTTTGTGTTTTGATTTTGGTATTGGGTAGCAGGAATATCGAAAACTAGCTGATTTTTGTCCTCTACTTGAAAATAGGGATGAAAACCGACAGAAAAGGGCATTTTTTCCGACGAATGGTTTATTATTTGCTGCAAGATTTTCAAACGGTTTCCCTGAAGTTGGTAAGTTAAAACGTACTGAAAATCAAAAGGATAATCTTTGTAAGTCGTGGTATTACTTTCTAAGGAGAGACTTAAACTCGCACAAAATTCGGTTTCTTCGGCTATCACTTCCCAGGGTAAATCTCTGGCAAACCCATGTTGTTTAAGGGTGTAGGATTGTCCGTGATGCGTATAGGTATTATCGGGTAAATTGCCACAAATGGGAAATAAAATCGGAATTCCACCGCGCACACTCATCGAAGCATCAGCAAAGCGTTTTTCATCGAGATACAAGATTTCTTTTCCTTTTAGTGAAAGACGGGTAATGATACCCCCTCTTTCGGGAACAACTTCTAAACGTGCATTACTTTTGGAGTCAGAAAGAATATAAGTTAGATATTGTTTTTTTGTATGTGCGATCGCAAACACAGTCATTCAGCTTATTCCTAATCAATTATCTAAATTATTACTCAAAACACAAACCGCGACTAATGAATACGATAATTAGTACAAAATCGTCGAGAAAATCGAAAATGTAAGTTATGATCATTTCAGACATTTATCTCAAAAATTTCATTGATGAAAAAACATTTGCTTTCATTGCTATTGCTGTTTCTCATTGGTGTTATTCTTCCTTTTGGTTGTACCGCAAATAATCCACAATCAAATCAAAACTCATCTCAAACGTCAAATATCTTAAATGTTTACAACTATTCAACTTATATTGCTCCTGCTGTCCTGACTGAATTTGAAAAAAAATTTAACGCTAAAGTACAATATGATACTTTTGAATCGCCTGATGATCTTTATGCAAAGATGAAAGCGGGTAATCCTGGATATGATATTATTTTTCCCACAGATTATCTAGTGACGATTATGGGAAAAGAAGGCATTATCGAACCTCTTAATCATAATAAAATTCTAAATCTGAAAAATATCGATGAAAAATTTATTAATCCACCCTTCGACCCAGATAATAAATACAGCTTACCCTATCAATGGGGAACTCTAGGTTTAGGCTATAACTTGAAAAAAACGAAACAAGATGTAGAGAGTTGGCAAGAAATATTTGACCCTAAATATCAAGGACGAGTGTCTTTAATTGAAGAAATGCGGATGATGATGGGTGCAATTTTGCTCTATCTAGGTTACGATCCGAATACGACGAATCCAGAAGAAATTAATAAAGCCAAAGATTTTCTAATTCAACATAAAGAAAATATTGCTGCTTTTGCCCCCGATACAGGACAAGTTTTACTCGATCAAGGACAGGTAGATATTGCTGTCGAATGGAGTGGTGATATTTTTCAAGTGATGGAAGAAAACCCAGATTTACGTTATGCAATACCCACTGAAGGTACAATTATTTGGGTCGATAACTTTGCGATTCCCACTGGTGCGCCCCACAAAGAATTAGCCGAACAATTTATCAATTTTTTATTAGAGCCAGAAATCAGTGCTAAAAACTCTAATTTTATTAAATATGGCACACCGAATAAAGTATCTATAGAAAAAGCACTTATTAATAAAACTGAACTCAATAATCCTGCAATTTATCCCCCACCAGAAGTATACAAGAAATTAAAGTTTATTCAAGATGTCGGAGCAGCAACCCGTTTTTATGATGAAGCGTGGACGGAAGCTAAATTAGGAGTTGGTAAATAAAAGATGGTTGCGGTTGAATTAATTAATGTTTCTAAAGCCTTTAAAAATGCTCAAAAAAAAGATTTGACTGTCGTAGAAAAGCTTAATTTAAAAGTAGCAGAAGGTGAGTTTTTTTCTCTTTTAGGCCCTTCGGGATGCGGCAAAACTACAACCTTGAGAATGATCGCAGGTTTTGAATTACCAACATCAGGAGAAATTTATATTCAAGGTGAACCGATGGCACAACGTCTACCGTTTCATCGCCCTGTTAATACAGTATTCCAAAGTTACGCCCTCTTTCCTCATCTGACGGTATCTGAAAATATCGCGTTTGGTTTGGAAATGGAAAAGCTATCACGTACAGCAATTCGGACACGGGTGAGTGATGCTTTAAATATGGTACAACTAGAAGGTCTAGAAAATCGTTATCCGCGTCAACTTTCTGGGGGACAACAGCAACGAGTCGCCCTCGCACGTGCCTTAGTCAAAAAACCCAAGGTGTTACTATTAGATGAACCACTAGGAGCATTAGATCTTAAACTCCGCCAAGAAATGCAGCTAGAATTAAAACATATGCAGCAAAAAGTGGGTATTACTTTTATCTATGTGACTCACGATCAAGAAGAAGCTTTAACAATGTCCGATCGCATTGCCGTCATGGATCAGGGTAAACTGTTACAAGTCGGAACCCCTAGAGAAATTTATGAGGAACCGCAAAGCTGTTTTGTGGCTGATTTTATTGGGGAAAGTAACCTTTTAAATGGGCGAGTTGTTGAACAACACGGAGATCAAGGCGTAGTCTTAGTAGATGAGACGCTACCGTTTAAGATCAATCGTCAAACTCCTAAACTCGGAACGTTTGTTACTCTTGTCATTCGTCCCGAAAAAGCGATCCTTTATCCTGCTATCTCTGATGTAGAGGGTTATACGGGTGTTATCGAAGAAGTGGTTTATCTGGGTACTGATACTCGATATTTAGTGCGTCTGAGTGAACAAACTGTCTTGAGTGTACGTCAGCAAAATTCTTTTAATCAATCTAGCTATCAACCGCAAGAATACGTTAAAGTAGCGATCGCCCCTCAAAATATCCGCGTTATTTTAGATTAGTGCATCTGTTCTAGATAAGTTTTGTAGCCCACTGTGTCTAATTTATCCTGTTTATCTAAGACCATTTGATTTAACTTTTCTTGATACACCATCATCTTTTCTAACAATTGTGGATCTTCTGTCGCTAAAATCCGTATGGCTAATAATCCCGCATTTTTGGCATTTCCGATCGCAACTGTCGCCACTGGAATACCCGCAGGCATCTGTACGATAGAATACAATGAATCCACGCCGTTTAATTGTTTCGTTGTCACTGGAACCCCAATCACAGGTAATGGGGTTAATGATGCTACCATCCCTGGTAAATGGGCTGCCCCTCCTGCACCTGCAATAATTACTTTTAAACCCCTCTGATGAGCCATCGACGCATATTCATACATTCTTTTAGGGGTGCGATGGGCTGAAACGATTCCCACTTCACATTCTACGCCAAATTCTTCACAAACGGCGATCGCTTCTTTCATCGTGGGTAGGTCTGAATCACTCCCCATAATTATCCCGATTTTTGCTTGATTCATAAAAATTTTTTGCTGAAAAAAAGAAAATTTTTAGTCAATTAAACGGCTTTTATGATATTCTTGTTTATAAGAAAAAATTGTTTATAATGGAAATCTTTGTCATTTTAGAAAAGAGTAAATATTCCCATTATAAAATAATTTTCGCAAAAAAAAGCGAATTTGTCAAGAAACTGTTGAACAAAAGTGCGTCGCATTTCTGCCTTAAAATAAAAAATTAAATTCTTGCAATTCTTGTTTTTATGATCACACTGGTCAACGCCCGCATCATCGGTTTGGAAAAGCTACAACAAATCTATATTAACCCTCATGGAATCATCGAAAAAATTAACCCAACATTAGAAGAAATTGGAGAAATCATCGATATTGAGGGAGATTGGATCTCATTAGGAGGTGTTGATCTACAAATTAATGGGGCTTTAGGGAAAGCATTTCCCGAACTAACAGAAGCGGATAACTTTGTCTTAGAAGATATTTGTAACTTTTTATGGAAACAAGGAATAGATGGATTTTTACCGACATTAGTCACCACATCAGTCGAAAACATACAACGATCGCTTAAAATTATCGATAAATATATTAAACAGCATCCCCAAACGAATACCCCAACTGCTGAGATTTTAGGCGTTCATTTAGAAGGGCCATTTTTAAACGTTGAAAAACGGGGCGCACACGCAGCAGAATATTTACTTCGTCCGAGTCTAGAAGCAATAGAAGACATAATGGGTAACTATGCACACCTCATCAAAATTGTGACCCTCGCCCCAGAATTAGACCTTAATGGAGAAGTCATTAAATATCTTCATCATCAAGGAATTATTGTTAGTTTAGGTCATTCACTCGCTAGTGTCGAAGAAGCTAAAAAAGCCTTTGCCTGGGGGGCATCAATGGTGACTCATGCGTTTAATGCCATGCCACCGCTACACCACCGCAAACCAGGTTTATTGGCTGAGGCTATTGTCAATAAAAATGTATACTGTGGATTAATTGCCGATGGTCGTCATGTTTCACCAACGATGATCGATCTTCTATTGCGGGCGAGTCACTATGAACAAGGCATTTTCTTAGTCAGTGATGCCCTAGCCCCCATTGGTTTAGATGATGGTTTTTATCCTTGGGATAGTCGCCAAATTGAAGTTAAAGAGGGAACGGCACGATTAATTAATGGTACATTAGCAGGAACAACTCTACCTTTATTGAAAGGGGTAGAAAATTTAGTTAGGTGGGGTCTCTGTAAACCAGAAATAGCGATCGCAATGGCGACAGAATCACCCCGTAAAGCGATCAACTTACGGGGAATTGAAATCGGACAAACCGCCAAGCTGCTGCGATGGCATCTGCACCAAGCCAGTAAACGACTAACGTGGGAACGATTAAACCTAAATACGTTGTAACAGGCTTTTGCCGTGTGTATCTGTACCGCAAGTATTGAATAACTGATAACTTTCGCTCAGTTGTAACGCTTTTTCCGTCTCTTTAATACTGGTTGTCCAAGGTTTCGGGTTTCCATAAGCATAAAAAGCTTCTATCCCATCAATGCCGAGTCGTGCCGCAGCAGGAATAAGCCTTTCTGCTGAACAATGGTAGCGCGAGGGATGGGCTAAAACCACTAAACCCCCTGCTTGGTGTATGGCATGAATCACATTAACTGCAACTGCGTCATTTCCTCTTGGACGTTCCCCTTGCAGATAGCGAGTCATGGCGGGGTGTTCGGGTAAAAAGCCATAACCGAGTAAATGAACTTCTGTACCGAATAAGTCGGAGGTGACTTCAACACCTGTCCAAAGATGAGGTAAACGGGCATCAGAACCTAATTGATGTTTTTCATCTAACCAGACTTGAGCGATATGATAACCTTTTACGGAATGATGATCTGTAATTGCCATTCCTTTGAGTCCAATTTTGACCGCTTGTTCCATTAGGTCAATTGGGAATAATTGCCCATCAGAACAAGTCGTGTGCATATGGAAGTTGTAATGATATGGACAACTATCTTTTTTGAGAGTTGCCCAAACTTCTTTTAGACCTTGAACATCGACAGATGGCTTTACAGTAGATAAAACCATGTTTAAACCTACTAATGGCTGATATTAATATTTCAGTTTGTTAAAATCCACAATAACAAATATTAAGCAGCATTGGTGAAAAAATTGTGTAACAGCTATTACATTTATTAAGTATTTATACTTGTTTAAGTCTCTGTTTCCTCTAACAGACTTGACCACAAAATTTTTAAAGCCAGTATTGCAAAACCCAAGGCAGCCAAGGCTTTTAAGAGTTTTGGAGGGAGGAAGTGAGCGATACTACCACCTGCAATAACGCCTAAAAAACTAGCCAAAATTAAAGCAGTAATTGAGCCTAAAAAAACCGCACGAGGTGATTTAGAACTGCCTCCTAATGCGATCGCAGCTAATTGACTTTTATCGCCCAATTCTGCTAGAAAAACCGTCATAAAAGTCAAACCGAATAATTGCCAATTCATAATCTAAAAATTTAAGAATAAAGAACATCGCCGAGTAATAGGGCGGTAATGAATAATAATAAAAGTGAAACCGCTATATCGAGCGTTTTAGGGGATAATCGTCTTGAAATCCAATAACCAATTAAAACACCTAATAAACTGGTTGAAATTAAGGCTAATGCTGAACCTGCAAACACCACCCAGGGTGATTTTGATTCAGCACTCATTAATAGAGTGGCTAACTGGGTTTTATCCCCCATTTCTGCTAAAAAAATCGTGAGAAAAGTCGAACTAAAAACCGTCCAAAAAGGATTAGACGTTTGATGAACAGGAATTTCTGATTTTAAATTAGTTTCTTGAGTAGCAGTCATGTTTTAGGTTTAGTCATTATCATACTCTTTTCATTTTTACCTAAAAATCCTCACTTTGACTAAATTAATTGCTTATGGAAAAAATTCAGGCTTTTTTAGCATACAATTGCTTGAGTTTGACATACTAACGTCACCTCTATAGGTAAATTAACTTTCAATTATCCCACCATAACCGCCACCCCCTGGTGTTTCAATAATAAAGATATCACCTGCATTCATTTCGACACTAGCGGTACTTTCGATATCTTCCACTGTGCCATCTACGCGCTGTACTGAATTTTGACCGACTTTTCCCGCGTTCCCGCCAGCTATTCCAAAGGTCGGAATGATGCGATGATTGGATAAAATATTTGCTGTCATCGGTTCAAGGAAGCGAATTTTACGACTAATACCATTTCCCCCGTTATATTTTCCCTTTCCGCCACTATTCGGACGAATACTAAAGCTTTCCACAAGTACAGGATAACGAAACTCTAACACTTCTGGGTCAGTTAAACGAGAGTTGGTCATATGGGTGTGTACTGCATCGGTTCCATCAAAAGTAGAACCCGCACCCGAACCCCCGCAAATGGTTTCATAATATTGATATTGTTCATTGCCAAAGGTAAAGTTATTCATCGTTCCTTGAGAAGCAGCGAGAACCCCCAAAGCACCATACAAGGCATCTACAACCGCTTGAGAGGTTTCGACATTGCCAGCAACAACGGCTGCGGGATAAGTTGGGTTTAGCATACAGCCTTCTGGAATAATTAGATTTAAGGGTTTGAGGCATCCCGCATTGAGAGGAATATTATCATCAACCAAGGTGCGAAATACATACAAAACAGCCGCTTGAGTGACGGCTTTCGGTGCATTAAAATTACTCGATAGTTGTTGAGAGGTTCCCGTAAAATCGATGATTGCACTACGATTATTGGAATCTATCGTCACTGTTACGGTAATTTGTGCGCCATTATCCATCGGATAACTAAATTTACCATCTTTTAATACATCAATGGCTTTTCTCACGGATTCTTCGGCGTTATCCTGCACAAACTTCATATATGCTTGTACGGTGGCTAGTCCGTATTGAGCGACCATTTTCTGTAATTCTTGCGCTCCTTTGGCATTGGCAGCGATTTGGGCTTGGAAATCGGCTATATTTTGCTCTGGATTACGGGCTGGATAAGGATGATTCGCTAATACTTCTCTTAACTCTTTTTCTCTAAATATTTCTTGTTCAACCAGCAAAAAGTTATCAAATAAAATTCCTTCTTCTTCTACCGTTTGACTATGGGGAGGCATGGAACCTGGGGTAATTCCTCCGATATCGGCTTGATGTCCTCGTGAAGCAACGTAAAAAAGTATAACTTGTTGATTTTGAGCAAAAACGGGTGTAATTGCCGTGACATCGGGTAAATGCGTTCCCCCATTATAGGGATTATTGGATAGATAAACATTTCCTGACTGTAAAGTGTTTCTGTGATCTTCGATTAAACTGCGAACACTTTCACTCATTGAGCCTAAATGTACGGGAATATGGGGTGCATTGGCGACTAATAAACCATTTTGGTCAAAAATTGCACAGGAAAAGTCTAAACGCTCTTTGATATTGACCGATGATGCCGTATTCTGTAGGGTAATGCCCATTTGTTCGGCAATTGATTGATAGAGATTTTTAAAGATTTCGAGATAGACGGGATCACATTGCGAGGGGTTTATCATAATTGGGCAAGAGCTAGGCTAACAAAGATTACTAAATATTTATCAGTTTCTGTTACTCTTTATTATCTAACATAAAAAATCTATTAACGAAATCTACTAATTCAGACAAAGGATTAATAAACTCTTTTGGCTTTTGTTTTCCCAGTTCGGTAGTTTTTTCCTCCTCTTCATTTATAATTGTTAAATTTTCTTTAATTTCCTTATTTACTTTCTTAGCTAAAAATGCTTTATCAAAGAATTTTAACATTCCTCGTTGCTGAGGATTATTAATTTCATTATAAAAATTGACTGTTACAAAACAAATTAAAGGAATTTCAGAAACATTATAAACAATTCCATATTTTTCTTTAATTTTAGACCCTGAATCGTTGGCAATTTCTAATAAAAGTTTCCATTTATAAGTCTGGGCTGCTCTCTCTCGTAAAGAGGTTTTCAAAGATAGAATTATACATTTAGGACAGGCTGTATCTTGATCTTTGCTACTGGTTATTTTAAAAGATTTAGAATCAGTAGAATTTTTAGTAGGTGAATAAATAATTAAATCACAATCTGGTGTTTGTGTTTCACCATCAGCCAATTTTATAGTAGATATTTTTTCAAATCCTTTAACACTAGCTTTTCTATTAGTGATATAAATATGATGCTCAATATTCTTAATTTCTTTATTTTTAAGAAAAATGTAGATCAAGGAATAAGAAAAAATATTTCCTACAACAGATTTTGATGCTTGTTTTGTATCGGTGATAACTCCATCATCTTTTCTTTTATTAATTAATTTTTGTACCTCTACCTCGGCATCTTTAATAATGTCGTGAAGAAAATTAAAAGCATTTTGATAAATATCTGGCTCTTTGTTTTTTAAAAGCTCATCTATTTTATCTATAACTGGCAGCATATAATAAGCATTTTTAATTGTTTTGATTAATCTAATCTCTTCTTTATTAAAATTATATTTTTCCGTCATATTGCTCATAAATAATTAAATTTAAAAAACTAAAGCAAGCTCTAATTGATTAATAATTAGAGGTGGCTTGACCAGTACTTGAACAGGATTATCCAGACTTTTTATAATTTCTTTACCTATAGCCTTGACTACAGGAGGAACAACCGCATTACCAAACTGTCGATAAGCTTGATTATCAGAAACAGGAATAATAAATGTTTCGGGAAATCCCATTAATCTCGCACATTCTCTCGGTGTTAAACGGCGTGGATTTTGACCAACTTGTGGTATTAGAATTTCTGCTCCATCTTTATAATATCTAGCACTTAAAGTCCTAGCTATACCGTCTAGATCTACTAATCCATAACCGAAACCATTTCCTTTTTCTTTATGCTTTTCTGCATATTTTTGCAAATAATTCCAGAGATGGTCAGTTAAAGTATATTTACTATCGACTTCACTTTCTAAAATATCTCTAATTCTAGGCTTAAAATCTGGCAATTCTGGAAAGTTAAAATTAATAGCTTTATCAAATCCTACGATAAATATTCTTTTTCGATTCTGAGGAACCAAGGAACGAGCATCAAAAATTTGATAGTGAATATGATAATTCAAATCATGTGAGAGAACGTTTTTAATTACTTCAAATGTCTTGCCCTTATCATGACTCTGTAAATTTTTGACATTTTCTAGAATAAATGCTTTAGGTCTTTTTTCTTTAATAATTTTAACGATCTCAAAAAATAGAGTTCCTTGGGTAGGATGCTCAAAGCCATGACGAATACCTAGAGCATTGTGTTTAGTTACTCCTGCTATACTAAAAGGCTGACAAGGAAAACCCGCCGTTAATATATCATGATCGGGAATTTCTGAAGTGGGAATTAAAGTGATATCACCTTCTGGCTTATGATTAAAATTGGCTTCATAAGTTGTTTGTGAAAATTTATTCCATTCTGATGAAAAAACACATTGACAGCCTAAATTTTCAAACGCAATTCTAAAGCCTCCTATCCCTGCAAATAAATCAATAAACTTAAGCATTTTTGGTATTACACTGTTAGTGAATCAAGCTTTCTCTAGAATTATATATAAAATGGTTGTCTATATACAAATAAATTAAGTCGTTTAATTTAACGTTAGTCTGTAATAAAAAAGTCAGAAGAATAGACGATAAACTAAATAACCTAGTCAGTAACCGTGTCAAGTTTGCGATCGCACACCCTATCAAAACGAGCTAACCGAATTTGACAAAGCTTTTGATTCTTGTTTGTGTTATGGTACACGAGCATGACTGATTACTAAGTCATCCTGTGGCTACCCTTGATGAGTCAGATCAGCAGGATCTAACTAAAAAAGATTAATGCTGGATAATCTGTCTTACGAACCATCCTAATTCTTATTTCCTATTTCAGAATAAATGTGAATCATTATTGCTCAATAGAAAGCTTATGAGCTATCCTCCTGCACCTTGGCATCTGACGGGTAAAGCTTTAATTAGTCTCCATCAGATTAGTATTGAAGTATCTCGACCTTTTATTCCAGCAAAATTAGAAATTATTCCGATTTTACCTGGAAAAAGTATCGGCGGTGTTTATCTGGCTTCCTATCAAGCGGGGTCAGTCTTGGAATACCATGAATTAATCGTTGTTCCTGCGTTGGTTCGCTATCAACAGCATATCGGTTTTTGGGTTTCTCATATCTATGTAGATCATGAAGATTCAATCAGAGGAGGACGCGAAATCTGGGGTTTACCGAAAGAATTTGCTGATTTTAAATGGAAAGACTCAGAAGTGCTGGTTACTCAAAAAGATCGTACTCTTTGTGCTTTTTCTCACCAATCAGAATGGCTAAATTTAACGAAATTGTGGCTACCTCAATTCAGTGGTTCTTCTTTTAGTCGCAAGGAGCTTGATTTACTCTCTTTTAACAGTCAATTTAAAGTCAATCCAAGTTTTATCTCAGCATCTCTTATGACTCCTGAAGAAAGTCCTTTATCTGCTCTAAATTTAGGACAAGGATTTTTAGCTTGCAGTTTAAAGAATTTGGATTTAACTGTCAATGCTCCTCAATCGATCAGCACTTTTAGTAGTCTCTGATACTTAAATCAGGTGTTTTTTATTTTAGTTCTATCTAAAGTATGAAGAAATGTAAACAAATTTTACGCTATATTAAAAGTCAAGTTACATAACTCACACTTATTCAGGAATTTAATCATGGAAAGCAAACAACCTGTAGACTACTACGAACAGCAATCTCAACGGAAATATGGTGAATTTGCCACCAAATTTCAATTCGGTTCTAACCCCTCTGCTGAAATCTGGAACGGTCGGTTAGCAATGGTTGGCTTTTTACTTGCCTTAATCATTGAAGTCACCACAGGACAAGGATTCTTACACTGGTTAGGTATCTACTAAAATTGTAGAATTTCTACAACTTAAATTAGTGAAAATTATAAATTGTTTGTAGGGGTTTACTGACCAAATCTCTACACAATTTTTTGTTTTTTTATTTTTATATTCTAGACTCGTTGTAAAACTAAATGATTGTTTTCTGTTAATTTTGCTATCCAACTTTGCTCAACGATAATCGTACCAATTTTCTCGATAATGATAGCAGTTCCCGCAATTTCATCAAAAGGCTGTAAATCTTCACGCCGATAAACGGGTGTTTCTTGCCAAGAATTATTAGTAAAGATTTGAACAATTTCTACAGGTCTGGGCATTTCATCAAGAGAACGAGTCCGAGTTAATAGAGCTTCTTCAGGTGTTTCCATGATCTGAATAACTTCTACAGACACTCTTTCAACAATTAAAGCTTTTTGCGGTTGAATAAAGCCATATCGAGTTTGATGTTCTGTTTCAAACTCTTTTTGCATCATTACTAGATCTTCAGCAAAACTAACCGTTAAAGTTGAGTCCGTTCCTTGATATTTTAAATTGACTTTCTGTAAGACTTTTTCACCTTTAGTAGATTCTTCTGTATTTAGCTCATTTCTCGCCTGTCTTTCGAGCAATGTGAGCAGTTTTTCTAATTGTGATCCTAAATCTTGAGTTAAGATTTGTTCGACGGCACTTTCTTTAATCACTCTGAGATCTGCTAGTCCCATTCCATACGCACTTAATACCCCCGCATAGGGATGGAGAAAAATCGTTTTAATTCCCAATGTATCGGCAATTAAACAAGCAACTTGACCTCCTGCACCTCCAAAAGTCGATAAGGTATATTGCGACACATCATAACCTCGTTGTAAACTAATTTTCTTAAGAGCATTCGCCATATTATCCACCGCAATTGTCATAAATCCTGCGGCAATTTCTTCGGGTGTTTTTTGAATTGTTTGTGCTAATTCAGTAAACTTTTGTCGAACAATTTCTGCATCGATAGGTAAATTTCCCTCCTTCCCAAAAATCTGAGGAAAATAATCAGGGCGAATTTTTCCTAACATCACATTTGCATCAGTAACCGTTAGGGGGCCACCTCTACGATAGCAAGCAGGGCCAGGATTTGCACCTGCTGACTCAGGCCCCACGCGAAACCGTGAACCATCATAGAATAAAATTGAACCGCCTCCTGCTGCTACTGTGTGAATACTCAATACTGGAACGCGCATTCTAACACCCGCTATTTCACTATCGAGTTGGCGTTCATATTCCCCGTTATAATGGGCAACATCAGTTGAAGTACCTCCCATATCAAAAGTGACGATTTTATGAAAACCTCCTCTAATACTGGTTTGAACTGCCCCGACAATACCCCCCGCAGGCCCCGATAAAATGCTATCTTTACCTTGAAACTGATGTGCATCGATTAATCCGCCATCAGATTTCATAAACATTAATCGTACATTGGGTAATTGACTGGCGACTTGATTGACATAACGCTTTAGTATTGGAGATAAATACGCATCAACAACCGTAGTATCTCCTCTAGCAACCAGTTTCATCAATGGGCTAACTTGATGAGATACAGAAATTTGAGTAAAACCTATCTCGTTGGCAATTTCGGCGACTTGTGTTTCGTGTTGGGGATAGCGGAAACTGTGCATAAAAACGATCGCACAACTTCTAATCCCTGTATCATAAACTTGTTGTAGGTCTTGTCTAACTTGTTCTTTTTTTACGGGAATTAATTCATTGCCATGTGTATCGTATCTTTCCTCGACTTCGATAACGCTTTCATACAACATCGTCGGTAAGATAATTTGACGCGCAAAGATATTCGGACGATTTTGATAACCAATTCTCAGAGCATCTTTAAAGCCTTTGGTGATTAATAATACAGTACGATCTCCTTTTCGTTCGAGTAAAGCATTCGTCGCTACTGTCGTTCCCATTTTGACCACTTCAATTTGATCGGTGGAAATCGGTTCATTTGTATTAATCTGAAGAATATCTCGAATCCCTTGAATCACTGCATCCGAATAGCGTTCGGGGTTTTCGGAAAGAAGTTTGTAGAGAATAACCCACTGTTGGTTAGGGAGGGGAACAATCAAGAATTTAGAATCTTGTAACAGGCGATCAATGATAGTCTGGTTATCAGATACCGCTACTAAATCAGTAAATGTACCCCCTCGGTCAACAAAGATTTTTAGCATTCGTCTTTTTGAATTAATCTAGGAAACTTTGCTTTATTTAATATAACTTTCAGGCTCGAACAAAGTTAGGATAGAAGAAAGACCACCTCAGATCGATTGTTATGAGCGAGTTACTAGCCTCAATTGCCGAGTATTACCATGAGAGAACAAAATATGATCCCCAGACGATCGCCACAAAAAATAAATCGTTAGACTGGGAAAATCAGCCGAGTCCTTTTAAAGAATACAAAATCGGCAATACATTTGATCTTAAACCCTATTTATCCAGTCAGGTTTCGTCTTCGAGTGATGCTAATCTTGTAACAGGAAAACGCCTATCGCAACTGTTGGCTTATAGTTATGGTCTAACGGCTAAAGTTCCGACAATGGGGACACCCCTATATTTAAGATCTGCGCCATCAGCAGGGGGTTTGTATCCAGCCGAACTATATTTAATCTCGCGTGGGACTCCTTTTTTACCCCCAGGACTTTATAACTATCAACCCCAAAGCCATTCTTTAATTCATTTTTGGGAAAATGATGTCTGGCAAGATTTACAGTCGGCTTGTTTGTGGCATTCTGCGCTAGATAGTACCCAACTTGCTTTAGTCACAACAGCCATTTTTTATCGTTCGGCGTGGCGGTATGAAGATCGGGCCTATCGTCGTATATTTTTAGATACGGGTCATTTGTTGGGTAATATTGAATTAGCTAGTGCGATCGTCGATTATCGTCCTCATCTAATTGGTGGTTTTTTAGATCAGGCGATGAATGATTTATTGTATCTCGATTGGCAAGTCGAAAGCGTCATGACAGTCATTCCCCTGGCCGATTTATTAGATATTAAACAGCATTTATCTCCTGGAATTACGGCTTTACCCTCTGGAACTCAGCGCAACTATCCCAAGCTGGCTGATGGTGATTTATTGACGTATTTTCACCAGGCAACAGAAATACATACCTCTGAATTAGCGATTTCTAAAGAATCTCAAATAGAAGATAAATATAATTTTCCCTTTTGTCTAAAAGTCCCAACAAAAATGTATCCGATTAATTGGGGAGATAAATTATCTGGTTTAGAAACAACGATTTTAAAACGGCGTTCGACTCGTGCTTATAGTGGAGCAGAATTAAGCTTAGATGAGTTAAAAGCTTTACTAAACTTTACCTACCAACCGCAAAATTACATCGATCAAAATCTCGATCCTGCGCCAGACTATTTTGATTTGGATTTATTGCAAACCTTTATTGCGGTTTCTGGGGTTGCGGGATTAGAAGAAGGATGTTATTATTATGCGCCCAAATCCCAAGAATTAAGACAAATTCGGTTTAAGAATTTTCGTCGTGAGTTACATTATTTGTGTTTGGGACAAGAATTAGGACGGGATGCCGCCGCCGTTGTCTTTCAAACGGCTGATCTGGAGAAAGCAGTCAATCGGTATGGCGATCGTGCTTATCGTTATTTACATTTAGACGCAGGACATCTCGGACAACGCTTAAACCTAGCTGCTATTTATCTCAATCTTGGAGTCAGTGGAATTGGTGGCTTTTTTGATGATCAAGTTAATGAAGTTTTAGGAATACCAACAGATGAAGCCGTCATTTATATTACAACACTGGGAAGACCGAGGAAAGGGTAACTAATTTTATCAACCACGCGACAGGATTAATTTTTACGAATTGGTTGCCCAAAGAATTGAAACATCGTTGTACTGCCTGAAGATTACATCAGCACTGACAAGCGTTATGTTTTCCGACTGTGCCTGTGCAATCAACATTCTGTCAAATGGATCTCGGTGATGCAGAGGCAAGGCAGCCGCTTGCAAAGCGTGAATTGCTGTAATTTCTAACGATCTCATTCCTAACTGACCCATACGTTTAGAAATATAGCCCTCTAGTGGTTCTGGCAATGGTAACTTTCCGAGCGCAACTTTAATCCCCATTTCCCAGATACTAGCAACGGAGAGCCACAATTCGTTTGTTTCATCAGCAATGTGTGCAATTGCCTCCTCGCTCAACCGCTCTGGCTGGGTGAACCACCATAACCAGCATTGAGTATCTAATAGGAGCTTCACGCTTCACCACCTTCAAATTCGGCTAAGATTTCTTCTGGCAAAGGAGCATCAAAGTCATCTGGTACAGTGAATCGTCCCTGGTCTAACCCTAAACTAGCTCGCCGATTGGATAAGGTCTGAAACGGAACCAACTTTGCAATTGGGATGCCTCGGTTTGAAATAATAATTTCCTCTCCCAGTTCCACACGAGATAGCAGACGTGAGAGGTTTGTTTTGGCTTGATGAATATTTACAGTTTCCATCTACTTATCAAACTTAGTCAATAAACTTAGTCTAGTCTAATTGAATCTTGTTATGCAAGACCAATTAAGTATTCTCTCAAGTGACGATCGCAGGATGCCGAGAGATTTGAAGGATGATGTGAAAGTGACTGACAGCCGCGCTTTCTTCGTAAACAAAACTCAGGTTAACTATTTAACAATTTTCTGATATTCCTCAGATCTAGGTAGTGTCTCGGCTTCTGAATGAAGATCCGCCTCAAATAATCTTTCTCCTTGCGGCGCACTACGGATTACTTTTAAGGCTTCTTTAATCATTACTGCCATTGGAATAGCGACAATTACCCCCAAAAGACCGCCAACCCTAGCCCCCATTAATAATGACACTAAGACCCAAAAAGGATTCAAACCCGTCACACTGCCTAAAATACGGGGTGCGATGCCATTTTCGACAATTTGTTGTACCATCAGGGCAACTGCTAACATTTGTAATCCCGCACCAATATCACGCAAAGCCACTAATAAAGTAAAAGAAATAATACCGACTGTACCGCCAAACGGAATCAACGCCATTACTCCAATTGTGAGGCCAAATAATAAACCAAAGGGAATTTTTAGTAATACAAAGCCTGAAACTAAGCCAATTGCCATACAAGTCGCGCTCACTGTCTGCCCTAAAAAATAGTTTTGGAAACTCAGACGTAGTGTTAAAGAAAAAGGTTTTTGAACTTTCCTCGGCAACCAATCAATTAAACTTGACCAAACGGTTTGACTATGCAGTAATAAATATAAAGTTAAAAAGATTACCAGTAAAACATCAACGAGTTTTACTAGGGTAAATACAGTAAAATTTAACGCCAAATTTAACGTTTTTCCCGCCAAGTTTTGTAATTCATTTCCCAATTGACTATTAATTTGAGTAATTAATCCATCAAAATGAACGGGTAAACCCCATGTTTCCGCTTGTTGTTCGAGTTTCATTAACTGTCTTTGTCCCGAATCTAACCATTCTGGTAAACGGGCAACTAATTGTTGGGCTTGCGTAAAAACTAAGGGGAGAAGAATCACCCCAACTGCTAAAACAATCAGTAAAGTTGTAAAAAAAACTAAAACGGCAGCTTGTCCACGTTTTAAACCTTTATGTTCTAACCAATCGACAGGATAGCTTAGTAAAAACGAAAAAACCGAAGCTGTCAACAAAATGACAAATAAAGAACTAAAATAGCCAAAAATAGCGGATAATGCCCAAATATTGAGGACAATTAGGGGTGCAGCGAGGGCTAAAATGAGAAGACGGGAAGTAAAACTAAGAGAATCCCATCGCGTTTTTAGCCAACCAGGATTATGAGTAGGGGTATTAGAAGCGGCCATAAGAATCGATTAATAATAGTGCCTTAATCTATATTTAGCATATTAAGTTTTTTTGCAAAAATGACACCTCCTTTTTATTATGGATGTGTCCAAATTTCTTGTAATCCTCTCTTATGAGGATTTTGTTATACTTCCCAAGGATCATCTAGAGGGTCATCTTCTAAGATTTTGCTTTGTTTTGACCCTTAAAAGGGAATATCTTCATCATCTGCAATATCGTTTAAAATCGGACGACCAGCCAGAAAGGATTTATCGGTTGTCTCTGTTGTTGATGCGTTCTCTGTGTCCTTATCTTCTGTAATTTTGGAATTGATGACAACAATCTCACCCTCAAAAACTTTGGCAAAATTTTCGGCAGCCGATTTAAGATCAGGATCACTGATGTTTGTTTCTGTAGGTTGAGAAAGATTACGGGTAGGGGTTTCTATAACCGTTTTTGGAACGGAAACAACGGACGGTTTTTCAATTTTAGGCTGAGGTTGAACGGTTGCAATAGTATTTTGAGGGGCTGAAACTGGCGTAACAGGTACGTTCGGTTTTTTCTCAGGAGGTTTAGGTGTGGATGATGCCAGGTGTATATTAACTTTAACGGATTGACGAGAGACTTTAGTAAAAGCTTCTTCTAGACTGGGGACTCTTGGGCGAACAACTTTTAACAAACCTTCGGCTCTAATACTAACGTCAGCAACAGAACCATTAAAATTTAATAAAGTACAATGTCCTTTGAATAAACTTTTATTCGCTGTTGGTTCCACAACTTGAATAACTTGTTGCCAAATTTGCTCTAGATTCAAATCTTGCGAAGTTGATGTAGTGATGGGTTCGGGTTCAACTTCAATTGGTATAATATCTTGAACAGGAGTAACAACGGGTTCAGCTTTGGGTTGTGGCGTAATAACAGGTGTTACGGTTTTGGGAGTGACCACAGGAATAGATATTGTATTAGAAGTGGGAATTTGTGGCAGTAGTCCTAATAGGGTGACTTCTAACCAAAGACGCGGTTGAGTTGTATTTTTCAGTTGTATTTCACTATCTTTAAGGTGTTGTTGACCTCTAAGAATTTCACTAAGATCCCATTGCAAAGCCTCTGTACAAAGATCTTGCCAAGTTGGGGCGGTGACAGCTACCATATCAGGTCGATGGGGTGCTGTTTTGGCAATGAGTAAATTAAGATAAAAACTAGCGAGATTTTGGAGAACAACTAGAGGTTCACGTCCTCGGTTCATGAGATGACGACATTGATCGAGAATTGTTTCGCTTTGATTGGAGTGAATCGCTTGTAACAGGGTTAATAAATCTCGTTCGGGAACTGCGCCGACTAATTCCCAAACCTTTTCGGGTGTAATCGTCTCTGAAAGTAAGCTAAGTTGATCGAGTAAGCTTTCTGCATCTCTGAGTCCACCGTTAGCAATTTGGGCGACTAATGTAACGGCTTCTGGATCAATATCAATGTCTTCTAAATGAGCAATTTTACTCAGGTGATCGACCATATCTTGTAGAGGGATACGTCGATAGTCAAAACGTTGACAGCGTGAAATAATCGTCGGTAAAACTCGTTGCGCGTCAGTTGTTGCGAGAACAAAAATTACACGGTCTGGCGGTTCTTCGAGGGTTTTGAGGAGAGCATTAAACGCCGCCGTACTAAGCATATGACAATTGTGTACTAATAAACCATTAGCGACAAAGTTATGATTATCGGCTACTTCAAGGTCATAAACTTTTTCTACTTCTGCTATTTCAATTGATTCGACTTGTTCCAAATTTGTAAGCCATTGAGGGGATCGAATATTGTTGCAGGTCTGAAAGCCATTTTCTTGAGGCTTGGACTCCCATTGTAGTGTAGTGATAGGTTTTTTCGGTACTTTTTCGAGTATAAGATTTTGCTGTAGTGATATATCCCAATTCTGTAAGCCAAGAGGCAATAAGTTGATTTTCCTCGTATGAGTATCCTTCTGTGTGAAATTGAATAATTGGGCTTCCTGCTTTGGTAAAACTGAGTGAACCATCATCCATATACCACCAAGCCAATCCTTCATAGGATATTTTAGCCAGCCAAGACACAGTAACAATTTTATTTGTTCTCTGAGGTTTGACAATTTCAAAAACTTCTCTAAGTTGAGGATGACAGACCGTTTGGCAATAAATAGACTGTTGACCATATCCTTGATTGGAAATCTGAGACAGTTTTGGCTGTAACTCGAAAAGTTGCTCGGCTTTATATTCGATCCATTCTCTTTGTTTATCACTGTGTGTCCAGCGCACTCGAGGAAATCTACTGTATGAGTTTGGGTATTCAATACATCCGTCGCCCAATAAAGTTCCGTAAATAAGTCCAAGTTTGTAAGAGGATAAAGCGGATTGGCTTGAGAGAAAATTTTCTGTACGTCGATCCCATAGCCCATGTCCTTTCTTGTATGGATGTTTTGCCCAGTGAGATTCAATGCTTTTAATTCCTCTACCTTTTTGTTGAAGAAATAAAGGAATTTCAAGCTTTTCTCGACATCCACAAGCGCAATAGGGTCTAAGGGATTCAGCTTCTTCCAAAATAGAGGCGAGATCATAAGATTTTTGCCCGTATGTATTTCCTTTGAATTGATGTCCTCTGGCAAATCTACGAATTCGTCTATCTGAGCCATACTTGTCAATAAGCGTTCCACATCCGCATTCACAGGGGATAAGATTTTCATTCCTACTTTGAGGTTTTTCGCTTTGATCCATCCTTGTTCCGTTCTGATTAAATGATTATCTGTACAACGTATTTCTCGTTCTTTTGTTTTAATGGTTAAAGTTGGTTTAGTTCCACGCTCAATCCATCTCAAAACTTGTTTATATTCCCAATTCTGAGAAGATTCGTTATAACTCAGAACTTGTTTTCCTTTGATGCCAGGGTCATCTATCCTAAATAATCCATCACTGGTTTGTACTCTTGTATCACCAGTTAAACACTCGTCTATCACATATACTTTATACCGACACTGAACGGGGGCAAATTGCGATCGCTCAATGATTTCCCGAATGTTATCGACCCCTGTATTACTGGCTGCATCAATTTCAATAATATCTAAAGCCGAACCAACTGCAATCGCACGACACACTTCACATTGACCACAGGGTGTCGGGGTTGGGACTTCACTGCTGAGACAATTTAAGGATTTCGCTAGAATACGGGCTGAGGAGGTTTTGCCCGTTCCTCTAGGCCCTGTAAATAAGTACGCAGGGGCAATCCTGCGACTGATGAGCGCATTAATTAATGTTTTTGCGATCGCATCTTGTCCTACTAAGTCGCCAAAGGTTTGCGGACGATATTTGTGATGTAGGGGTTCGTATACCATCTTTGTCTTAACCCAAGGTGTGCGATCGGTTGGCTGGCGTTATGATTAAGAAGTTCTCTATCATAGCGATAATCGGACTCAATCAGAAGATCTTTTTATTTTATCTCTAGAACAATTGTATCGTTTTTTGAGTTGGCTTCTCACTTAACCTGTTGTCGCACCCCACAATCTGTTAAAACATATTTTTCTGCTAAACTGTATTCAACCGTCTTCATCAATCTTTACTTTTTAAAATACTTCCCTCGCGTAAATAACGATACACATCAGTCAATAAAACTAAAATTCCGTATAAATTGGGTTGATTTTCTCAAATTATTCTTAGCTTAGAAAAGAAAATTACGTGTATTTAAGGGAGCGATTATTACTAACAAGAATTTTTGCTTAAAATGTTCATTATTACCCTAAATTGGGAATTGTATGGATAGCAGCACAGAAAAATTCTCTACGCGAGAAGTTTTTATCATTAGAGTTTCGATAGAAATTTACTCCATCAGAAAAAGATGTGCTTGTCAAAACCCGATACAACGAGGAGAAAAGAGAAAGGTAAGGTAATGCAAGTACAAACGAACAATTCAAGGGTCAGAGTCGATATGCAAATGAATATGAATAGACTTTTTTGTCGTTTAGATGGTCTTACCCCAGCCGTTCGAGAACAACAGCGAGTCAATCTTTTAAAGGGTTTTGGCTTATTAGAAACCGATAGCATACCCGTATTTGACGAAGCAACTCAAATGGCAGCCCGTTTTTTAGAAGCCCCTATTTGTATTTTAGGAATCATGGTCTATGATCATCTTTGCCTAAAATCTGCTATAGGATTATCACAACTCGGATTAATGAATCAAATTGCCTCATCACGCAAAATTCCGAGAATAGAAGCTTTTTGTACCTATGTCGTTGATAGCCAACAAGTCATCCAAATTGAAGATACTTACGATCATCCTGTTTTTGCACGCAGTCTTCTAACTCAACATTATAATATACGCTCCTATTTGGGTACTCCTCTCATGACAAGCGATGGGCAGTGTATTGGTACATTAGCAGTTATGGATTTAATTCCGCGTCAATTTACTTTAAAAGATGTAGAATTTTTAACCCTTACTGCTAGATGGTGTCTACGCGAGTTTGAACGAGATAATCTAGTCTTAAAACGTTATCAAAATGAACCCGAATGGCTGAGTTTAAAATCAGCAAAAGAAGAAAATCATTATCCTACTTTACCCGATGAACATTCACCGATCAAACAGAATAACGCTTACTCCATTAGTGATATTAAATTACGACTGCTTAAAGGATTTACTCAAGAATTACGAACCCCTTTAACAGCCATCATCGGGATGTCTAGTATTCTAAGAAGTGAAGTTTTTGGTCAACTCAGTGGTAAACAAAAAGACTATTTAAAAATTATTCATGATAGTGGTCATCAAATGACTGCATTAGTTGATGAAATTCTGAAATTAGGAGTAGCAGAGCAAAATGCTTCTAAACTAAACTTAACACCGATTAATGTTGAATTAATTTGTCAGCAGATTCTTAACGATTTGTCAGAAATGGCTAAACAGAAGCGTCAAGAGTTAAGACTTTCTGTCGAACCTAGTAAAGGAATTTGGTTACTTGATAAAGATAAAATTAAGCAAGCGATCTATTATTTAGTGATTAGTGTTTTAGAATCATCAGAATCAGGTGGTGAAATCCGAATCCATATTTCAAGACGCAGTAACACCCTGAATATAGCAATTTGGGTTTCTCATCCTTGGTTAGCTGATGGTTTACCTCAAGTGAGTTTTCATTCTTCATTAATAAACAAAGGTTTAGTCTTAGAAAAAGATGGAGTATTATCAACGACAACAGTTGATCAATTTGATTTATCCGAACAGCAATTTATCAGTACTAATTCAATTGAAGCTAATCTGATTCGTTTTAAAGAAATTAATTTAAAAAACTCAGAAGAACATCCCCAAGCACTTTTAGGATTCTTATTAGGATGTTATTTAGCTGAAAGTCACGGCGGTAAAATTATCGTTCAAGGTTCACCAGACTCAGGTTATCGTTATGTTTTAATGTTACCTAAAATGGCAGTTGATCAAGTTTAGTTATTACATTTTTAATCAATATTAAATTAATAAATAATTAAAATATTTAGATTAACTTGTTATAAAATAAATCATAATTTAAGTTAACTATAAAAATCTTCATCTAAAATTTCTTCAATTGAAAAAGGACAATCTGTAGGATAATTATTATCTTCAGGAATTTGAACACCATATTTAGCACGTTTGCCTTCTTTAATTGCCAAATCACGACTATTACTATAAGCTTTTTGAATAGCTGTTGTTAGATAAGATTTTAGTGAAGGAGTTTCTTCTAAATCTATTAAAACTCTCTTACGATGTTCATCAATGGAGTTATACCAGCTATTTTTCATCGAGTCGGGTGCATCTGCTTGTATTCTTAATTTAAGTAAATGCGCTAATAAAATCATTAAATTACTTTCTAAAGATTTCTTGTCGGATTTACCCAAGTCAATTAGTTCCTCGATTAAATGTTCGATATCTAATTCTACAAATTCTCCTTTTTGAAGCTGGTCAATCGTCTTTTCTATCCACCGTTGATAATCTTGAGCATAAAGTTCTTGCTGCATGGATTTATCTTAGATAACGCATTTATGATATTCTACTGATGATTCACCATCAATAATAAGATTTTAGATTAGTTTAACAATGCTTGTCAGTAATCTTCTTAATTCATTTCAAATTGATCAATTATCGGTTAATATCTATCCCAGTGAGGTTGAACTTGCTCAAGGTGCGGCTCAAATTGTGAGAGAATATCTCATTAGTATTCTAGACCAACAAACTGAAGCAAGACTACTTTTAGCAACAGGAAATACTCAGATACAATTTTTAGATGCGCTAATTGCTTTAGGTGGGGTAGACTGGTCACGTCTGGTATTATTTCATTTAGATGAATATATGGGAATCAAAGCGGAGAATACTGCTAGTTTTTGTTATTATTTGCGAGAACGAGTCGAAAAAAAGGTAAAACCGAAACAATTTTATTACATCAAAGGTGATGCAACAGAACCTTTAATAGAATGCGATCGCTATGCTAATCTATTAAACAGACAACCTATAGACTTATGTTTCCTCGGTATTGGTCAAAATGGTCATATTGCTTTTAATGAACCGAGTGTTGCTAATTTTGATGACCCTCATTGGGTAAAATTAGTTAAATTAGAAGAATCAACCCGACAAACACAAGTCAAACAAAATAACTTTCCTGAAATTGATGCAGTTCCTCAATATGCTTATACCCTCACTATTCCTACCATCTTATCCGCTAAAAAAATTATTTGTTTAGCATCAGGTATCAGTAAAGCAGAAATTGTTAAAACAGCATTAGAAGAAGAGATTACCGTTTCTTATCCTGTCTCTATTTTACGACATCATCCTGATGCTCATTTATTTTTGGATACTCATTCAGCTAGTTTATTAGAAAATCGATGAAAATTGAGCATTAACGTGATAGTTAATCAAATCACCTTCTACAAAAAAGCTTAAACCATAACGGCCAGGTGATAAATTTAATGATAAGCTTTCTCCGTACTCGATAGAATCGACCACAAAAGCTTGACCTCTTTCAAACCGAACTAATTCAGTAATTACACTGGGATCAGTATTAAGTTCTAGATGTATATTTCTGTTAACATTAAATTGAATACGATCGACACTATCATACACTTCTCTTTGATTGACTCCACCCAAAAACCCATTAATACTAAATTGTCTCCCTATACGCGCTGTCCCTAAATTGATAGCTTTTCTCCAATTGTTACTTAAGTCATCTTGTTGATAGATATGGTTATTCAAACCTGTCAAAAAATCTTTCATCTTGAACCCCGTGATTAAATTATTAATAGGGTTCCCAAAACAAACAAAAAAACGATCACTGTTATTCAATGTAGTCAATTGAAGCAGATTCGGTTAATACTTGTAAATCTTGATCTTCTTCGTAAATTTCTGAATAAAGTTGAGCAGATTTTACTAATTTTTGCCGTTCTTGGTCTAAATAGTCATAAATTTATTGCCAAATCGATAAATGCTTTTCTAAATCGAGTAAAAGAGCTATCTTATATCCATTTTGATTGATTACATATTAGACTTCCTGCAAAAGTCGAAAGAGTCTAAGTATAATAAAAGAAAACTACAATT
>ERZ1066124.47-NODE-47-length-119384-cov-27.158109_pt1 | contig 119384 bp, 105 predicted proteins | sample MGYA00382771_ERZ1066124 | MGnify/ENA primary metagenome ERZ1066124 (study PRJEB33369, sample SAMEA5778354) | biofilm metagenome | biome: Industrial cooling water; feature: Water cooling tower basin; material: Biofilm | place: United Arab Emirates | collected... | reverse complement strand
TTCCGCCACGCCCCCAAGTGTTTTTATTCCGCGATCTCCAATCTTATCACTAGCATTTGTTTATGGCAATAGCCTAACAATAGAAAATCGTTCTACAAAGCCTGCGCCCGCAACCAAGCTACAGGTAGATAGATCATTTTCCTGGGGGTTGGTACATATGCTCGTGTCGTAAACACATCATAATTGTTGGCTTCAATGACATCTAAAATACCTTGATAGAGCATTAAAGCCGCCCAAACTGGCCAACGGGAGTCAGGGCATAAAGATTGAATGCCTTTTTCTGCTGAAATAAAATACTTTCTCGCTCGTTGAATTTGAAACTGCATCAAAGACTGCCAACGCTCATCAATGACCCCTTTGAATAAATCTTCTTCGGTATAGTTAAACAATTCTAAATCCTCTAAGGGTAGATAGATTCGACCCCGTTGGGCATCTTCTCCCACATCTCTGAGGATATTCGTCAATTGATTCGCAATACCAAGGGCGATCGCTTCTTCTTGCGGCACATAGTACCCTTGTTCCCAGGGGGCCGTTCCCACACGCTGCTCGACACCCAGAACAGGACTTGTCATTAGTCCAACTGTACCAGCCACCCGATAACAATAGAGATTAAGTTCCTCAAACGTTTCATAGCGACTGCGATAGAGATCCATCCGTTGACCTGCGATCATATCGCGGAACGGTTGAATATCCATCGGAAACCGTTGTAGGGCATCGACTAATGCCACATCAACATCTTCAATGGGTTCACCTGCAAAAATTGAATCAAGGTGCTGTTCCCACTGATCGAGGGTTTCAGGTGTTGTTAGTCCAGCTTGTGGCCCGTCTACGAGTTCATCTGTACGACGACACCAGACATAAATCGCCCAAATCGCTTGGCGTTTTTCTTTGGGCATGAGAAGGGTACCGAGATAAAAGGTTTTAGAAAACTTCTCGGTAATCTGGCGACAGAGTTCATAGGACTCTTCGAGAGAGGCCAGAGGGGTTGTTGGTTTGGTTGTTTTAGGCAATTGCAGCATTCATCACAGGCAGATCACTTGTCTGTATACGAGCTTAATCGTCATTTAGCATTGTCTCATTTCAGAGGCCAGTAAGAGAACTGACCAAAGGTAAGACGATTAGACCATCTGAACGAGAGCAGTTGAGTCAGAATCGCTATTTAAGGGATTCATGGCATCAAGAAGGGAATCTTGAGCAATTACACTCGCCGTTAGTTTACCAGATAAGACGGCCCCTTCCATACTCCCTAAATACTGTTGCATGGTGTAATCCCCTGCAAGATAGAAATTTTTAATCGGAGTTTTTTGATCGGGGCGGCAAGCTTGACGACCAGGAGTCGCTTTGTAAACTGAACGCGGCGTTTTTACGACATGAGATTTCAACAATTTAGTTGGGTTATCTCCTGTAAAGTGTTGCGGAAAAAGTTTTTCTAATTCTGCCATAGTGGCTTTTATAATTTCTTCATCCGATTTTGTGATCCAATCTTTTGCGGGTGCTAAAACAAGTTCTAGCATCGAGCGATCGGGATTTGCATATTCTTTACAGGTATTACTCATATCAGCATAGACGCTGAGGAGTGGGGAACGTGAGAAAAGAAGATGATCAATCTCGGTTAGTTTGCGATCAAACCATAGATGCAAGTTAATGACTGGTACTCCCTCTAGACCATCCAATTTTTTGAAAAAGTCCATTTCTTTCCAAGGTTGGGGTAACATCACCTTTAGCGGATCGACGGGCATCGCAGACACATAAAGATCACAGGTAAAGACTTCATCAGGTGAGCCATCTAGCCCTCTGATGAGATATCCTCGTACACTACCATCATCGTTTAACAAAATTTCTTTTAAAGGAGCATTTAAGCGAACCTCACCCCCACGAGAGGTAATATACTCGACCAGAGGTTCACAGAGTCGTTCGGTGGGAGAACCGTCTAGAAATGCCATTTTAGAGCCGTTTTTTTCTTGGAGGAAACGGTTTAAGGCGGTTAATAGGATGGTTGAAGAGATTTCGTTGGGATCGATGAAGTTTAATGCTTTAGACATAGCAATAAAAACTTCTTTTTCTACTCTGGGGGGGATGTTTTGTTTCTGCATCCATTCTGACCAAGAGTATTGATCCATTGATTCAACATATTTTTGACCCTTAATCATTGCTGGAATCAGTCCAATGCCAAACCTGATTTTTTCTTCCCAGGTCAACATATCATTATTGCTTAGGATCGCAATCACTCCATTAACAGGAGCAGGTAGATCGGGAAAATCAAAGCGGGAATAGGTTCCAGGCTTATTAGGTTGATTAAAGATCATCGTGTGTTCTTTCCACTGCAAGCGATCTTCAATCTCTAATTCTTTGAAAAGCTGTAACATATTCGGATAAGCACCGAAGAAGATGTGCAATCCAGTTTCGTACCAGTCTCCATCTTCATCTTTCCACGCGGCAATCTTGCCCCCTAAAACGTCTCGACGCTCTAGAACAATCGGTGTATGTCCCGCATCGACAAGGTATTTTGCACAAGATAAGCCAGCTAAACCAGCACCAGCGATCGCAACTCGCATTTAGATTCTACTCAATAAATGTTTATGTCTAACTTTTAAAATATTATACTTTGCATTTCGTTACATTTTTTCAATCGATGGGGAAATTTGGCTAAAATTTTTAATATTTTCTTTATATTTTTGCTTTAGACAGGCGATCGGCGATGCGTGTTGTTTCTGGTAAACGGTACTTAGTGGTACTTTGAAGAACATACTGAATCGCAGTCGGTAAACTAATGCGATGCCCTGGTGAAATGTATAGAGGTTTAACTTTATACTTGGTTCTGAGTACGACTCCAATCGTTTCTCCTCGATCAATTAAAGGTTGCTGTGAGCCTTTTTCTAAGGATATTTCTTCATGAGAACCGACTAAACGAGATTTGGCGACCCCAATTGTCGGACAATCAATTAAGACCCCTAAATGACTAGCAATTCCTAAACGTCGCGGATGGGCGATCCCCTGTCCATCACAGAAAATTAAATCTGGAACCACCGTTAATTTTTTTAAAGCTTCTAAAATGGCTGGAATTTCCCGAAACGAGAGAAAACCAGGAATATAAGGAAAACAAGTGGGTAAAGTAGCGAGCGCTGTTTCTTGTAATTCGAGGTCGGGAAACTTAAATACAGCAATTGCGGATTTTGTGAGGGGCTGTCCCCGCCACCTGTGGGCGGGGCTTGTACGCCCCGTCAATGCGTAATTATCCTCAAAAGCAACATCAACCCCCGCCACCCATTGCACCGTTTCGAGTTGATCTCTAACAATAACTTGCGATCGTAACTGTTCTTGAATGGCTTTTGCTTCTTCTAGTGTTTTCGGAAATTGATAATGATTGGGAATTTCCATAAAAACTGTACACCTAATGACTTTATTCTCCTTCCGTCATCACCCGCAAACGTACTAACCGTTTACCCCCTTCATCTAATTCAACCTCGATCACTTCACTGGTGAGCGTTTCTAGGCAAGTTAACATTGATCGTAAATGAGGATTACTTGCCCCAGTATCAACATATAATCGATCAGAAAGACTACCCAAACGTTTCCAAGTCGTATAAAGTTTAGCTACCGTTTGTTCAAGTTGAGTCGCTTGTTTAACTAAATCGGCTGCTGTACTCAAACATTCCAATCGTAACGCTTCATCTAAAGCCATTTCTATATCCAGAGTCGCCCGTCTGAGGGTTTGAACTTGGGAAGCTGCATCAAGATATTTAGAAAGACTTTTCGCTTCTGATGTCATCGCTTTAATCGTATCAACATCAGGATTATTAGAAACTTCTTTTTGAATCGTTTCGAGGTGACTATTGGGGAGTTTTTCTAATTCTTTCACCAATGGAGCTAAATGACGGGTGGGTAAAGTTCCCTCTGTCGCTTTTTCCTTGACGATCTCAGGTAGTAAATCTGAACTCATCGCCGTCCATTCATCAGAAAGTTGCTTCACTTCGCGTCGAGTAATGCGATCGCCATTTTGTGCCGCCTCACTCACCAAACGTTGTACATCAGGAGACGCTTTAGCCGTTTCAACAAATGCCCGTTTACTAAAATTATTGATCGTCGTCGGATCAAGTTGACCTTCTTCTAAAAGAGTATCGGCACTATTGGCTAATTGAATTAAAGCATAGGCTTGACTTTTAGTAATTTCTCGATTTTTGAGCCAATTCAGAAAACCTGTTCCTCTACCATCTCCTCCTTTTTTCTCTCTGTCACGTATTGCCCGCAGAATACGCCCCCGCCAAATATCAGTCTGGAGATCAAAGCGATCGCACACCTTCCAGATCGCGTCCAACTGTTCTTGAAAGTCGATCTCTTCTATTCCTTCATCTTCGGGATCGGGTAAATCAAAACTTATATCGACGGGCGTTTCTAAAGCAGAGATAATATCTTGAGTAGAAGGAGTAACCATAAACAACAATTCATCAACATTATAGGACTACTATTGTACGACTCCTTTGCCTAATTCAATTCCCTAATCTTTTTCCTCAGTCTCCTATCATTCAGTCTGTCATTGAAATTTGCTCAAATATGCTATACTTTCGGCAAATCATTGAAAGATGGTTCTGTTATTTAGTTTAACGCTTCCTATATAAAGACATTCTAGCTTCTTATGATCAAACCGATTTTATCTATTGTTACGCCAACACGAGAAGGCTTTTCAGAGCATTGGTTAAAGAAATTATTAGAAGTTAAAGGAGATCTTGAATTTATTTTAGTTCATCCCCCTGGCATGACTAAACCGAGTATTGATGATCCTAGAGTTCAACAGATTAATAGTCCTTTAAGAGGAGAAGTCATTCAACGAATTACAGGGCTAACAAATGCTTCGGGAACTTACACGTTAAGCCTAAATTGTGATGAATATTTAACCCCTGATATTCTAGAAATTGTATTGCAATATTTTAAGCGATTTCCTAATAGCTGGGTAATGAGACTGAGTCGGAAAGAATTTGATTATGGGCGAAAAGCTGAATTAGAAGCTCCCTGGTCAAAAATTAGCCCAATTGATGAACTCAAAATCTGTGGGAAGTCTTTAGGAAATCACAAAAGCTATGATAAAAATAAAGATTTATATGAAATCCCGATCGCACCATTAGAAAATCAATTTGATTGGCGTTGTTTCATTAGAGAAAGATCTGACCATCATGGGCCGCATCTGGAAAATTTTGATAAAAAAGTTTGGCAAACCTCAATGGTACAAGAAAGCCTCAAAGATTTAATGCCAATGTTAAATTTAGGTGGGCCTTTCAAATATGTACCGTTTTGGACATTAGATAGATTACTCGGTTTATATGTCCAAGCAAAATTTTATGAAAAAGATCAAGTCATTGGTCATTTACTACCACTACCCGAACAAATTAGACTAGAAGATAATCCACCTGAATATAGAAGAAGTCCCCTTAGATTATATATTTTAGCTGAAGTCCTGCTGCTAAAAAAATTTCCTCAGTACGGTTATTTTTGGAATCTCATCATCAATCATATTCGAGACTTTCCTTTAATTGCGGCCAAAGTCATTAAAGAACAAATACCAACCAAACAGCCTCAAATTGAAAAACTCAGCTAATGATCTAAATTAATTGCTGATCAATTTTTTAAAAATGGGAAAGATAAAGGTAAAGACCCATGATCATCTTTACCTTTTTTTCATGACAACTACTCAACCTCAAGCTACGTCTTGGTTTAGCCGACTTCAACAGCAAATTAAAAATCAGCCTCATCCTAAAACTGAAGAGTCTCTACTATTGCGAATTTTAGTACAAGCATTGGTCATCGTTGGTATCATTGCCACAGATGTCGCCGCAGACACCCAAATGAGTTTATGGGCTATTCCTTTTAGTATCATCGGGGCCGCTTGGAGTTGGTATCGTAGACGACATCGCAATATTACTGTTAAATTCCTCATTGCGATAGGTATGTTAGCCGTTTTGGGAATGTTTTTAGTCAACCTACTAACCCTTTTTCCAGATACTCGAATCGCTTTAGCCCAACTCCTGACTCAACTCCAAGTTTTACATAGTTTTGACTTACCACGACGCAAAGATTTAGGCTATTCGATGGTCATTGGTTTAATCTTACTCGGTGTTGCTGGAACTGTTTCTCAAACCGTTGCCTTTGCCCCTTGGTTGCTATTATTTTTGTTACTCGCTTTACCTACTTTAGTTTTAGATTATCATTCACGTTTAGGACTCAATACTTTTAAAAAACCCATTCCTTTAACATCTACTCTAAAATACTCGCCCCTTTCACCCTATCGTCTAGGAATTGTTTTTTTATTAATTGTGGGTATTGGTTTGGGTATATTTGCAATTATGCCACGTTTTTCGGGATATCAAATTCAAAGTTTTCCTGTCAGTAGTCCATCAGAATTAAGCCAAAAAAGTTTTGATGAACAAAATCGCACAATTGTTAATCCTGGTTATGTTAAAGAAGGGAAAGGAACCGACCTTAATGGTTCTGGTGTAGGAACTAATCAAGCTGTTGGGGCAGGACAAATTGATGATACTTTTTATTATGGCTTTAATAGTCAGATAAATCAAAATCTTCGGGGAACGATGAAGCCTAAAGTCGTGATGCATGTTCGTTCTCAAGCCCCTGGTTTTTGGAAAGTTTTATCTTTTGATTATTATACGGGACAAGGTTGGAAAGTTTCACGAGATAAACAATTAATTAATCTAACTCGTTCGGCGTGGTCATATCGCTTTTTTATCAGTTTACCATTAACCAAAGCTAAGACTAAAGAAGTGATTCAAAGCTATACATTAACTTCTACTTTACCGAATTTAATTCCCGCCCTTGCTTTACCACAATATCTATTTTTCCCGACTAAAGAAATTGCTGTAGATCCAGAAGGAAGTTTAAGATCGCCTGGTGTATTAATCGAAGGATTAACATATACTGTTATCTCTCAAGTTCCCTATCGAAATCAAACGCTTTTAAATACTGCACCTCAAAATTATTCGCCATTAATTAAACAATACTATTTACAAATTCCTACTGAGATTAGCGAGAAAGTAAGACAAAAAGCTGAAGAATTATTAGCAAAATCGCCAAAACCTCTAACGACGAACTATGAAAAATCATTATATCTCGCTCAAGCTTTAAAACAAAATTATGAAATTATTTCGGATTTACCTTTTTTTGAAAAACGAGATGATTTAGTCAAAGAATTTCTGTTTAAATATCAAGGAGGTTATTCCGATCATTTTTCGACTGTTTTAACCATGATGTTACGTTCTCTGGGTATTCCCTCCCGTCTAACAGTTGGTTTTTCACAAGGTCAATTTAATCCTTTTACAGGGTTTTATGAAGTTAAAAATACGGATGCTTATGCTTTAACTGAAGTTTATTTCCTTAACTATGGTTGGTATGCTTTTGATCCCATTCCAGGACATGAATTAATCCCTCCCTCTTTTGAAGAAGTTGTACAATTTAGTGTGTTAAAACAATTATGGAACTGGGTAGCTAGTTGGCTTCCTTCTCCTATTGTTAGCTTTGTCAGTATTTTGTTTAATGAAGTATTAGGAAAAATCTTTCAGTTTCTTGGCTGGTTATGGGAATTTATATCTAGCAGTTTATTAGGTGGAATTATTGGCTTTATTTTAGCCACTTTTTGCGTTTTAATGGCATATTTAAGCTGGCTACAACTCAAAAAATTGAGGCTTCAGCGTCGGTTAGCAAAATTACCTCCAGTCGAACAACTCTATCAAAAGTTGTTAGGATTACTCCAAGAAAAAGGTTATACTAAACATCCCGCGCAAACGCCACTCGAATATGTAAAAATCTCTCGTGAACATCATCCAGATCCAGTATTTAATATCATTCAAGAAATATCCCAAGCATATGTCAGTTGGCGATATGGCGAAATCTATCCAAATCTAGATGATTTACGAAAACAGTTTAAAATATTAGTAAAGCTATTAAATCCTTTAAAGGTTAAATGACGGAAAATATTCTAGTTTTAGAAGAAGCTGCCCACGCTTTTTTATCTCAATCAACTGATCAACTAACTCCCAACACAATTGTAGACGCTTTATTAAACGAAGAAAAAGCTGCTAAAAAAAATAAAAATTCAGTTACTCTAAAACAGTTAGAGGGTTCTTGGCGATTGTTTTTTATTACAGGAACAAAAAAAACACGCGATCGTGCTGGAATTATTTTAGGATCAGGAAAGTATCTACCAAAATGGGTCAAAATTTATCTTTCATATTCTCAAAATCAAGATAATGAAATAGGAACAGTTGGTAATTCAGTTTCTTTAGGTACTTTAAAGTTATTATTAAATGGCCCGATGAAAATTTTACCGAATAAAAATCTTGTTGTTTTTGATTTTACTCGTTTAACAATCCAAGTTTTAGGTCAAAAAATTTTTTCAGGTTATGTACGGGGTGGTCAAAAAAATGAAGATAATTTCGCTCAAGCTTCGATTCAAAAACAAGCTTTTTTTTCATACTTCGCCATTTCTGATAAAATAATAGCAGCTAGAGGTAAAGGCGGCGGTTTAGCAATTTGGGTAAAAGAGGAACAATAATGGGATATTCAATTGAGATTAACACCGAAAATTTTACAACAGAAGTCATTGAAAAATCACATACAAAACTTGTTATTGCTGATTTTTATGCAACTTGGTGTGGCCCCTGTCAATTATTAAAACCGACTTTAGAAAAGTTAGTTAAAGAATATGATTTTATTTTAGCTAAAATTGATATTGATCAAAATCCTGATTTAGCTAAACAATTTGGAATAGAAGGTGTGCCAGATGTTAAAGTTTTTAATCAAGGAGCAATTTCAGACGGTTTTGTTGGTGCTTTATCTGAAACACAATTAAGAGCGTTTTTTGAGCAATTAAATCTAAAATCTGACTTAGATTTAGAGTTAGCCAAAGTTCAAGAATTAATGGCACAGCAAAACTATCAGCAAGTTAAACTGATCTTTGATCAACTTTTTAAACAGTATCCTAATGAGCCTAAAGTAGTCATTGAAGCAGCACAGTTTTTGATAAAAGTCAAGCAAATAGAAGCAGCTAAAGGAATGTTAAAAACCATTCGAGAAGACAATAAAGAATATTATGCAAAAGCACAAGCTCTTCAGACACTAATCGATTTTCAAAATAGTTCTGAAGCGACCGAAAATCCACTAGATGAAGTTTTTGCTCAAGCGTCTGAATTTTCTTTATCGAATCAACCAGAACAAGCATTACAATTATTTTTAAGTATCGTTCAACAAAACCGTAAATATCGCAATGATGCCGCCAGAAAAGCAATGATTGCTGTTTTTAATTTACTTGGTATGGAACATCCTTTAACTAAAAAATATCAACGTGAATTAATGATGTCTTTGTATTAACTTTAATCCTGATGAGCAAACATCTTTTTAGTAGTTTACTAACCTTAAGTTTTTGTGCGAGTACGATTAGTGTGACACTAATCACTCAACCGAGTCAGGCACAAAATCAAACAGAAGAACTTGGAAAACTTGTAGATTTAGCGAATCAACAGTCACAGCAAGGAAACTCATCACAAGCTCTTGGAACATGGCAAAAAGTCTCAAAAATGGCACAAGAGCAAGGCAATAAACAAAACATAGCTTTAGCCTTGTTTTCGCTTGGTAAAATTTACGATGATGTCAGTCAGCCGAAACAAGCGATACAATACTATGAAAAAGCTTTACCTGTTTTTGCAGAAATTAATGATCCTTTGGGACAAGCTAAAACCTTCAACAATCTTGGATTAGCACATACTAAAATCGAACAATCTAAAAAAGCTCTCGATTATTATAAACAAGCTTTGCTCACTTATAGAAGAGTCGGTGAACGCATCGGAGAAGCTGGAGTTTTACTTAATACTGGGTTAGCTTATAATAATTTAGGACAATTACAGCAAGCTTTAGACAATTTTAATCAGGCTTTAGCAATCGTTAAAGAACTTGGCGATCGCCCTAAAGAAGCCATCACGCTCTATAATATTGGAAGGATCTACGTTAACTTAAAACAATCACAACAGGCGATAGAAACCTACAATCAAGCTTTAGCGATTTTTAAAGAAACTGGAGATCAAACCACTGAAGCCATGACGCTGAATAATATCGGATTCGTCTACTATACTCTAGAACAATCGAAACAAGCTTTAGACTACTACAATCAAGCCTTATTAATTGCCAAAAAAATCCGTAATGAACTCATCGAAAGACGAATTCAGGATAATATCGAGCAAGCACAAAAAACTCCTAACCATTGATTCACAATACAGGATTTGCTCATGATTAGACCTGCTACCCCCGATGACAAGAAAGCTATCATGGCGATCGCAGTAGCGATCAGTTTGTTTAGTCAACAAGAGCTTGAGGAACTCGGCGCAATGTTGGCTGAATACTTCGATGGTCACCTCGGCAGCGATCATTTCTGGATCACCTATGAGGAAAGTGAGCCAGTGGGGGTCGCTTATTACGCGCCAGAGCCTTTTACCTATGGGGCATGGAACTTATACTTTATTGCCGTTCATCCCGACCGTCAGGGAGAAGGACTCGGTGGGAAACTGCTACACTATGTCGAACAAATGTTAACGGCACGAGGTGAACGCATATTATTAATAGAAACGTCTGGACGACTAAGCTTTGAGCGAACGCGAGCCTTCTACCGTAAGAACGGATACGACGAGGAAGCCCGAATCCGCGAATTTTACAAAGCAGATGATGATAAAATTATCTTTCGCAAGGCACTAGGAACTTTAGCGCAACAAGCCGAATTGGAGAAAAGCTAGAATACTTACGAATTAGTAAAAGATAATTAATGTAATCTGAAGTCGAGATAAGCTCAAACTATAATTCTTTCGTCATGACAAAATTTTCTTAACTCGAACTGGCGTTAACTACAACTCTCGATCTAGATTATTAACCTGTTGTACTCCTTCGCTATTGTGATAATCTGAATACAGTTGACGTGCAGTATCTAAAGCTAGTTTAGCTTCTTTTTTTAATCCTCTTCTTTGATAAGATAAAGCTAAACCATAGTAAGCATCTGGATTATTTGGAATTATTTTTAATAACTGTTGATAAATAACAGTCGCGCCTAAATAATCTTTTTTAATTAATAAAATCCGTCCGATTCCTGCTTGAGCTTCAATCGATTTTGGATTCAAATAGATCGCTCTACGATATGCCGTTAAAGCATCCTCATATAAATTTTGTTTCTCTAAAATAATTCCAGTTTTGACAAAAATTTTATAATGATTAGGGGCAATTCTTTCGGCTTGTTTTAATAAATCTAATGCTTGAGTGATGTCACCTTGATAAAATTTAACACTCGCTAACTGTAATCTTAATTCAGTGCTATCTGAAAAACTATTAATTGCCTTTTCTAAAAAAACGATCGCATCATTAAACCGTTGTTGTTCAATCAAAGCTTTACCCATGATTTCATAAGCTTCTTGATTATTTGGCTCTAATGCAGTAATCGAGTAATAAACTTCCTCAGCTTTAGCATAATTTTGTTGACGCAATAAAACAACACCTAACCCGATATAGTGTTGTATATTTTCGGGTTCAAGATCAATTGCATAATAATAAGCAGTAGCAGCATCATTATATTTACCCGCATTGGCAAAACTATAACCTAACGCATAGTAAAAGTCGGGATTTTCTGGATCAATCGATAAAGCCTTTTGATAAGCAGTAGAAGCAGCTAGAAAATTACCTTGTAGAGTATATAAATAACCAATTCCAGAGTAAATTTTGGCGTTTTCGTCATCTAGTGTCGCTATTTGCTCATAGAGAGCGATTGCATTTCGATAATCTCCTGCTTCAATATAACTTTGTGCGGTATCCAACAAATCATTAATCTGTTGATGTACGTCTTGCGGAATTGTCAAAGGAGGATCATCAGGAAAATTTTCAAGCGACTGAGCAAAAGCAATGGGAACTTTAACCATGCTTAAATCAGTCATGATGAAAAATAGGATGAGGAAAAAGCGTCGCATGAGTGGATAGGATGACGGTTTTTTCCTCCATCTTAGCTTTATTTACTAAGATTATTTTGCGCTTCTGATGCCACTTGTTCCATCTGATCTTGAGCTAACTGATGTAAAGTAGCGATCGCTTGTTCACCCCCTAAATGTCCCAGTGCTTGGGCTAAACGATAGCGGATTTGCCAATCTTCATCATCAACAAAAGGAATTAAAAGCGCGACCGCATTTTGATCGCCTAACTCCCCAAATGCACTGACAGCAGCCGTTTTCACTAAACTATTGTCTGAACCTAAAGCCTTTTGTAACAGCCCAAACGCTCTAGGTTCTCCCATTTCACCGAGAGCCGAAATAATACTTAACTGAATTAGCCAATCAGATGTACTATCATACACCTGTTCTAAATCATCAAAAGCACTAACTAGCTTTAATCCACCAATCGCATCAGCAGCAGCAGCCCTAACATCAGATTCTGAGTCATTAAAAAGGCGATCCCGTAATAGGTTTAAAGCCGTATCTAAATTTACATTGCCCAACGGATCTAACTGACTAACTGCCGCATAACGAATTCTAGCATTTTCATCCGTCACAAGTGGTTGAATCATGGTAAAAGCTAACTGGGGATCGATGTTACGCAGTTGATTAATTCCCGTAATGCGTTCGCCATAGTTTTCGGAATGGATTAGCTGCTGAATGGACTCTGGAGAATAACTCATTATTGTGTCCGATATTTAAAAAATGTCTATTTTCCTACATTAAAAAAACCCTAGCTGTTTAACTAGAGTTTAAGTAGTACCTACATTTTACCGTTGCGGTAGGCTTCAATCAATTTTTTAAACAACTCTTGACTCATGCGATCGCTATTTTAGTAAGAGACGCTACTACTTGGGGGCTATTTTTTTTTACCATTAAACAGTGTCCAGAAATTTTTCCCATCTTTACCATTGTCTTTTTTACCTTGACCCCCTTGCATGGCAATATTAGGATTAAGCGTTTGCTCAAGTTCTTTCTTACTTTCGATAACGATGGGGTCTTTGGGGTTTGCCTTCACCGCTTGATTGATGTGTACTCGTGCCATTGAGGTTTGATTTTGTCTTAAATAAGCCAGTCCTAGTAAAGCATGACAGGTACTATCATTGGGTTCTAACTTGAGAGCATCACGAATTTCTAAAATCACTTGCCCATAATTTTCGGCTTTAAGACAGTCTTGAGCGCGACGTATATAAGAAGTAATCCCCGATTCAAAATTAGGAACTTGATTCGTTTCCCCACTAACCCTAGCCGTTTGCCCCCCAGTAGTAGCCATGGCTTTTTCACCAATATAAGTCTGTTTCCGACTGGTTTGCCCTTCAATAAGCATCAAATAAACCAGATTAAGCTCGCTAATCTGAGCAATTTTGGCATAAACGCCATCAAAGTTTAAATATTGGTCAATCGCTAAGGGTTGCAGCATTTTACGATAAGCGGCTTCAACATTACTGCTAGTTTGTAAGAGTTTTTGTGCAGATTCACTCGTTAGGGTTGTATGAGAAATGTTTTGAGCAACACCTTTACCAATTTGAGCAAGGACTATGCCAAATTCGGTGCGTGATTGTTCACGAGATAAATGTTCATAAGCAGGATTGACTAATTTTGAAAATAATTGCCCTGCTCGCTCTTTTTCGGCATGACTTTTAGCCCGACACGTATCAGGATGAAGACGGTAGGCAATTTTTAGATAGCGTTGACGAATTTCCTTAAAATCGGCATTAAGGGGAACGCCTAAAATTGCATAATGGTCAATTAGCTCAAATTGAAATAGTCCCTGTTGAATCGGAAAAGCCATAGGATATTGCCCTGATTGCGATAAACCCTCTGCCACTCAATAAATTTACTGATTTGATAATATTTTAGTATTGATTACTGATTATTCAAACTTAATTGGCCATTTTGAGGCTTCTTGTAAAGCTTGGCTCAAACTCGAATGAAGATAACCGTTAGTGGCTAAAATACGTCCTGATGTTAAATCAATTGGACTACCATCATATGCTGTAACTTTTCCTCCTGCTTCTTGAACAATGACGATACCCGCAACAACATCCCAAGGCTGAATTCCCCTTTCCCAGTAGCCATCTAAACGCCCACAAGCAACATCAACAAGATCTAAAGATGCAGAACCACTGCGACGAACTCCTTGAGTTAGATGAGTCAGATAGCAAAATTCAGCATAATTATTGTCGGTGGTTTCTCGACGATCATATGCAAATCCGCTAACTAAGAGGCTTTTACTGAGTTGGTGAGTTTGGGAAACTCGAATCGGACGACGGTTTAAGGTAGCTCCAGATCCTGAAGCAGCCCGAAATAATTCGTTTCTAAAGGGATTATAGATGACTCCGACTTGTGGAATCTTATCAATCAGTAATCCGATGGAAACGGCGGCAACTGGATAGGTATGAGCGTAGTTTGTCGTTCCGTCTAAAGGATCGATCGCCCAGAGATAATGTTGATCAGTTGTTACTATTGTTCCCGATTCTTCGGCTAAAATTGCATGATTGGGTACATGACGATGTAAAATTTTAAGAATTTCTTGTTCGGCTTGATAATCAACTTCGGTTACTAAGTCTCCTGAGCGACCTTTTTCTGTAATTTTGTTGACCTGTCCCCAATTGCTCAAGATGATTGCTCCTGCTGCGGTTGCGGCTTCTGTGGCAATATCTAAGTACTGTTCTAATTCGTCTGATGTTTTGAGCATTTAATCTTCATCCAACGGTAAACCAAAACGAACTTTTCCACGAGCAAAAAAGCGACCAAATTGAAGTTCATATACTTCATCTTCGTCTTGAGTTTCTACTTCTAAGTCGGAACAAGCATAACTCACACACAAGAGCGCGTATCCCTTTTCTTGTAACTCTGGTGACAGTCCCAGTGCTTCGGGTTGATTAATTTTTCCGTTTAAAACTCTGACAGCACAGGTTGTACAGGCTCCATTACGGCAGGAAAAAGGCAAATCATACCCCAGATTTTCGATACTGTGTAGGATATATTTGTCGTCAGGCACAGGAATTGTGTATTCTTCATTAGTGCGACGGTTATGGATCTTGATTTGATAAAACTGACTCATGAGGAAAAAAGAAAGATTATTTTTAATTACCGCAAGTTTATTGTATAATGAATGATCGTGACCCTACCAGGAGAGATGGCCGAGCGGTTGAAGGCGCAGCACTGGAAATGCTGTTTAGGGGTAACTTTAACGAGGGTTCGAATCCCTCTCTCTCCGTACTCTAGAATAATATGCTTAACCGCAAAATAGTTACTTTTTAGTAATTTGCACAAGCTCTACTGAAATCATCCAAATTCTATCTTTTCGATAACGCTTGGGCTAATTCAAAAATAATCTCACTTCAAGCCAGTAAAGAAATCTAATAACCTTGTTGGGCTAATTCAAAGCGCACAACTTGCCCCAATTCCTCTACTAGCCGCATCGATCCTATTTCAACTCGTAGGTATCTTCATAGTCCACCAGTTCAATTTCTGTACCATCAGGATCATTAACATAGATACGAGTTTTTGTCTCAGGGGACTTAAATACGGTGTATTCAATTTCTTGTTGATCTAGAAGTTTTTTCATCGCTTCCCCATCTTCAATGACAAAACCAAGATGCTCTAAATGTCCAGTGGATTGAGTGACTTCAGTATTTTTAGGAGGTTGATTCAAGGCGAGATAGAATTGGCGATCGCCAAAATGTTGCCAACGCCAGCCCCCCTCTACACCTTCAGCGCGTACTGTCCAGTCAGGGAATAGGGTTTGATAAAACTCGCGTGTCTCGTCTAGATTACGACAGGTTTGATTGATATGTTCAAAGCGTTGGAATTGCATGATCTTGTTCCTCATTACTTTCTAAAGCTTTTTCTTTATAAACTAGCATAAGGGATCAGTCTTGACTTTGTAAAGGTTTTTCTTTATTTTGTTAATATGACTACACAATCAACAAAAAAAGCAACTAACACAAAAACACGACGAGCGATCTTGAATCTGCTGAAGCAAGAAGGTGCAATGGATTCACAAGCATTAGCCTCTCGTTTAAAGATTTCGGCGATGGCAGTACGACAACACTTGTATGCAATGCAGGAGGAAAATTTAATTACTTATACTGAAGAATCTCGCGCGATGGGTCGTCCTGCTAAATTGTGGCAGTTGACGAGAGAGGCCGATCGCTTTTTTCCTGACGGCTATGCGGAGTTGACTTTAGGATTGATCAATTCAGTCGTAGAAGCTTTTGGAGAAGAAGGGTTAGAGCGATTGCTGGATGTGAAAACTCGTCATCAAATCGGGGTGTATCAGTCAACAATTGAGGGACAAAACTTAACAGAAAAACTAGAAGCTTTAGCAGAGGTACGAACAGAAGAAGGCTATATGGCTGAGGTGCAGTCCCTTGATGACGGTTCTTTCCTCTTGGTTGAAAACCATTGCCCCATCTGTGCGGCGGCTACAGCTTGTACGGGACTCTGTGCTAGGGAACTTGAAGTCTTTCAAACGGTTTTAGGGGAAGATGTGAAGGTGGAACGCACAGAACATATTGTTGCAGGGGCGAGGCGTTGTGCTTATCGAGTTAACTGCACAGTAAACGGACAACATTCATAGAAATTTTTCTTTCTACTTTAGATTGGCTAATTGCTTAAAAAATTAGTTCTGAGTAGTGTTAATTGTTATGTAAAGCTTTTGGGGTTTTTGCTCCATACTTTCGGCAACTGATTCTCGTACCAAATTTTGCAGTTCAAGCACCGTTATTTTCGAGTTGGGTAATTGCTCAAAATAGACCGTGATTTCAGTGACACCATTGTTGTTATTGTAAGAAACCGAAGGAAGAACACCTATCTTTTTCTCGACTGTTGTACCGATCGCTTCAGTTTGTTCGAGTGATTGCTGAATCATTTTAACCATAGCACAGGAAGGCAAAGCAAATAATAAGAGCAAGCTAATTAGTAAATTAGAGATCTTAAGTCTTTTCATTAAATTTTCTCCGCAATTTAAAGGAGCAAGTTTTTAAAAATAATTCTTTTACTGATCAATCAGGCAATTAAAAACAAATTATGATAAATCTTAACAAATTTTAATCTATCTAGCCATTTAAACCCTATAAATCTTAAGTTAGCGAGAGAGCAAATAATAGTATAGTTAAACACAATGATCAATACAAAATAACAAAAGACCCATAGATACATAAGACCTATGGACTTTTAGATATACTATGTAGTGGTTTGAGTGATTGATTGTTAGCCGTTAGCACGATCTCGTTGATACACCCAGACAGCAGTTAGTCCAAAAACTCCGAAAGCCCAAATCAACCACAGCAAATGTAAGAAAATTTGTTGGTCGTAATCTAATTTAGCTGCCCATAAAACTAACTGTTTATAGTGATAAAAAGGTGATAAAGAAACCAAATCTTGCATTAATTTGGGCTTGAAGGGTAAAGGAATAGCACCACTTGCAAAAGGAATGATAATCACAGATAAACTCAAAATAGAGTCAGTACTTTTAGGATGGAGCCAATATCCAAGTATTATACCCAGAATTGCAAAAGGTACAATGCCAATAATCAAACTAATAAAAATAGATAGCCCCAAACCTAAACTTGCTTCAATTTCTAATTGCCAATATCCTAAAGCTAAAATTGATAGTACAGCTACAACACAGACAAATAATATGCTAGTAATCTTGGCTGCCATGTAAATAAAAGGTGGTAAGGAGGTAGTTTTTAATAACTTTAGCCATCCTTCCGCTCGCTCAATCGCTACACGTTTACCCAGTCGTTCAATAACAACAGTAAAAAGAATAATCCCACACAAATAGATTAGTGGTGCTATGGCTGTTTGTCCCTTATATTGATATTTTAACAGTGGTACAAAGCCAACAAAGCTTAATGATGCTAATAAAAATGTGGGAGTGCGTAAAAGTTGAAGTGCTTCAAACCAAAGCTGTTGTTTAAAAATTTCTAAGATATTTCGAGGCGGAATTTGATTGGCTATATCTTTCCCCTTAATTGTCGATGACTCTAAGACAATACCACTATTTACTATAGGGAATTCTTGAATAAGTTGACCTTCGGCTGGTGCTTTAGAAATTTCATGCAAATTCACGATTCGAGTCGCCAATTCATTTAATTTATTCTCATCAGACTCGTCTTGTGTCGTTATTATAATAGTCACACCACGCTCGCGACACGACTTAATTTGTTCCCAAAATACTTTTCTGCTTTCTGAATCTAAATTTCGAGTAGGTTCATCAAGTATTAATAATTTGGGATTACTGATTAAAGCTAAAGCCAGGTAAAGTCGTTGCTTTTCACCACCAGATAAGGAAGCAGCATCACTATTTGCGATTTCAGGTTTAGTTAGATTAACTAGATTTAAAAGCTCTTGAATTGAAAGTGAAAGTGGTTCGAGCGAATAACTTCTAAAAAGTTCGAGCAGTTCTTGGACTTTAATATTTTTAGGTACTTGGGTTTCTTGAAAAACCACACCGACATGAAGTTTAGAATTAGCATCTTTAGGATTCAAACCCATTAGCTCGACTTCACCAGCACTAGGAGTGATTAACCCCAAAATTAGTGATAATAAAGTACTTTTTCCTGCTCCACTTTTACCCTTGAGCCAAACAAACTCTCCTGAATCAATTGATAAATTAATGTTTTGAAGTATGGTCTTTTGACCTAATCCTTGACGAAATAATTGTGTGACTTTATTAAGTTCGATTACTTTCATTTTTGGTATCTCCAAAGCTATCTCTAATGAACTGACATTTGCATTAAAAACCAAGCTATTAAACCTCCTACCACTGCGACAGGAACCGAAATACCGATTAAGGCTAAAACACCATATGCGGCTAATCCCGTAGCAAGAGACCAAAAGCTATAAACAACAGGATTTTGTAAAGGTAATTCCATACAAGTGCTAAAAAAGCAAAAATCATTTCCTCTGGTAACAAGAAAGAAAGTAGCAAATACTGCAACTATTAGCACTCCAATAATAGTCAATTGATTTGAAGAAAATGGAAGTTGTGAACCGCTTACAGTGGCAGTTATTAATTGTTTTGGTTGCTCTATCTTTTGAATTGTCTTATCATCAGTTGGTTTGACTTTTTCTACTTCAGCATTAGAAGAGTGCTGCATAAGTTCTGAAGTTTTTTCGGATTCAGATTCGTGAAAGTTAGGTTTCATATTTCAAATTAATCCTTCGGTGAAAATATTTGACTAAAACAATGTTTTGACAGCTAACCAGACAAGAAGACTAATTCCAGCAGCTACCGTTATGGGCGCACCTAAAATTGCAGCAGTTGTCCCTACAGCAATACCAATTGTTCCAGCATCTAAATTAGAATGGTTTGGAGTAGGTAGTAAATCGGTAGGCTGATTAGATTTCAATTGTTCTGAAAATGGATTGTTAGAAATTAACGATTGTTGGCATTGCTCGGGAAGCTTATTAGAAAAAAGGATCATTGGATGACAAGAATGCTGAATTTGCAAGGTTTCGGTAATGAGTAAAGGTGTCCAAACTAAAAAACATAGGACTAAAATTGCTTGAAATCGATAACGATTCCATTTTTCTTTCCAAACATCTTGAGACTTTTTGAACGTTGTTTGTAGCTCATGTAAATTCATAAATTATTAATCTGACCTCTGTTTGATGAAAGAACAAATTTGACCTATTCTGTTAGACAGTTAGGGAATTAATTTTCTGTTACTAATAACGTCGATTTTTTAGAATTGCTTATTTTAATTAGCTTTGACAGCATGAAGAACCCGTGCTTCTTTTCCATTGCCAAAGTTAATTACTTTATAAAAGTATATTGCAGGGTCAGATCTTTCGTATGTGATCGTAATCACTGAACCAACTTTTGCATCAATTTTATTTTCGTACCACACATAGTATTGATTGCCGTTATTAGTTTGAATTAAGATTTTATATGCTGCATATGTGGCATCCCAATCAAATCCTTGAATAATGGTTACAGGCATTGTCTCTACAGCATATGCTGCAGAAGTAGTCAATAATATAGAAGATGTTAGCAATAGCGTAGTAGGAATTGACACTTGCCAAGTTCCTGCAACTATAAGCAATGCCAATAAATTGCGAGCTTTTTTAGAAAATCGGCCCGTCCGTTTGTTAGAATTTAATTCAGATTCTGCTGTAGCTTCAAGCGAATGATGATTAGTATTAATTGACTGAAAGATCATCTTGATTAATCCTGCTAGTAAATTTTGTATTTCTCCTTAACTGCTATTACTTATTTCTTGGAAAAATTAGGTTATGCAATTGCTGAAAAATTAAACAAAACAATGTTTTTTTGAAAAAATTAGTACAAGCGCATTACTTTTTGATGTGAATAGTAATGCTTTAGGTGCAATTCAAATTACTACACTTAGTAGAGGTTTAGTGATGACTAATCAAGCTATTTTGTCAGTTATTCACCAACAAACACACGGTGAACATTGTCCCAGGAAAATCATCATCATCTTGTATGGGACTTTTTACCTTAATTTCTCCGCCCATTTGTTCGATTAATTCTTTAGCAATGGCTAACCCTAAACCTGTTCCTGGGATGTCTCCTTGTGCTTGTACTCCTCGATAATGACGTTCAAAAAGATGGGTTTGATCTTCTATGGGAATACCATAACCCGTATCACTAATAATGATTTCTAAAGTAGTTGGCGAAACTTGTGCAGAAATATTAACTATTCCCTCTTGTGGCGTGTATTTCAAAGCATTATCGATCAAATTACTCAAAACCTCTCGCAAAGCTTTAGAATTGGCTTGTACAAGTGGCAAATGCTCAGAAAGATTCGAGTTTAAGGTAATTTTTTTCTCTTGTGCGATCGCTTGTCCTGAACTGATTAACGGTTCTAGAATATCAATCACAGATACAGCTTCTAGCGCAACCGACGAACTTGGTAACAGAAAACGCACAGACGATTCATGTTGATCTGCTTCTGTTAAAGAATTTAATTCAATAATCGGTGCTTCTGAGGTGCGTTGTTCTATTTCTGCTTCAAACTCTTGTAAAAGTTCGGTCAGTCGATCGCTTTCTCTTAAAATACCTTGAATAATCGGTTGATTAGTATCATCTGCCAAAAAACGCTTTAACAACAACTTCCCAAACGTTTTTAAAGCAGTTAAAGGGTTACGGAGTTGATGCAATAAATTATCAAGACGATCTCGTTCTAATTCCTGTTGTTCCTGTTGTTCTTTTAACTGTTCTTGATACCATTTCTGCCGTTGTTCCAAAAAACAGGCGATCGCTATCGTTTCGGCGATTTTTTCAATTTGGTCTAATTCTTGCTGATTCCATTTTCGCTCATTGCGTCGTGTCACCAGCAAACCCATCATTGTCTGTTCATATACCAACGGTAAAATAATCTGTCTTTCTTGTTCTAAATCCTTTTCCCAAACGGACAACGATTCTGATTCGATTGCTAATGGTAGATTACTTGTACCCGCTAGAGGTAATGCTAAGGGTGAAGAGCTTTTTAGCCAAATTTTCGGTAATTCCTGTAAATATTCATTTTGCACCGTAATTGACTCTCTTGACGGATAGACCACAACTGGGATAAGCTGTGTTTCCCGAATGTTTACCCACCCCTTAGTTAGATAGACAATTCCCCAAGTTGCTTGTAACTCTTGTGTCAGTAAGACCATTTGCGCTTGACACAACGCAATAAATTCTGGACTGGGACTGAGCGAGTGAGACATAATCTTAAGAAATTTTTAATATTGTTAAGTTTTATATCAAGTTTGCGTAAAGCCTGAAAAATGGTTGTTGTATTTAGTCTATACTCAGTCTACATTCTAGCCAACTTTCCTAATTCAGTTTAAGCTTAAAGAGGCGGTTGATTTTCTAAAATAGAACAGATATAATTGCAACGGCTTTTGTAACTAAGATTACAGAGATTAGCCGAAATAGGAGGTAATAGGGTTGGCAAGAAAACGGAAACGCAAGAGTCGCCGCCGTCAAGAAGGACGCAAAATATTGGAACTCGTACCCCAGTATAGTATTGAAAGTGGCGAAGATAAACCAGTAACTGCCGCAAGAAAATATATACAATCAGTAGGTATAAGTCCACCAGCTTTATTAGTAGTTAAGCGGAATGAACATACTACAGACCGCTACTTCTGGGCTGAAAAGGGTTTATTTGGAGCGCAGTATGTCGAGGAAAACCACTTCCTCTTCCCCAGTCTGCGTGATCTCCAACCTCAACCCCCATCTAAAACACCAGTAGCAACTGTTTTAAAGGTATAATTCATGACCCGCTAGGGAAAATCATTATATCATAAAGAGGGGACTTACGAATTTTCTAGTTATTCTAGAACAAATCTCGTAAGTCCTTAAACTTTTTAATAAAAAATCAATAATTGCTTTAATCAATCATTGCGGCATATAAACTAGCCCCGATGAGTCCGACTTTAGGATTAAGCACAACAAAGACAGGTATTTTTTCCATTAACGGGCGCAAGCGTCCTTTCTGCTTAAAAGTTTTCATAAAATCGCCGTTTTGCAGTAATGGTAAAATCTTCGGTGCGATGCCACCTGCTACATAAAGCCCACCATAAGGAAGTAATTTGAGGGCTAAATTACCTGCTTCTGCGCCATAAGCTTCCACAAATAGCCGCATCGTTTGTTCACAAAGATAATCATTTTGGGTTAATGCTGCTTTTGATACCTCAGCCGCTAAATCAATTGTGGCCTCACTATCGGGTTTACTCAGTTCTCGTTCCCAGATTTCGTAATTTCTCTTCATTTCGGGGGTTTCTCTCATGCCATCTTGACTTCTAAGAAATTGATAAATCGCCGTAATTCCTAACCCAGAAACCACCCGTTCTACAGAAACACGGTCAATATTATACAAAGAGCGAATATAGGTCAGAAGACGAAATTCTAAGGATGAACGCGGGGGAAAATCAGCATGAGAGCCTTCACTACTATAAACTTGATAGCGTCCATTAGCGAAAGGAATTAAAAACCCTTCACCGAGTCCTGTACCTGCCCCAAGAACAGCGATCGGTGCCTTAGAATTGCGTGGTACATTTTGTAGAGTGTAGATATCTTCATCCACTAACCCTAAAACACCATAACCAATAGCCGCAAAATCATTAATTAGATGAACAACAGGAATATCTAATGTTTGTTGTAAGCGCGTTCCACTCAAAGACCAATCAATATTAGTTAGTTCAGATGTATTATTGACGACTGGCCCTGCAATGCCAAAACAAGCTTTTTCAATTTTAGGAAAACTACCAATTTTAGCTAAGGCTTGGGCTAAAAATTGCTTGACCATCGGAGCTAAATCGGGATAATCTTGGCTAGGATATCGTTCCTCATACAAAGTCGTTTGAATCGGTAACTGAGATGGTTCTGAGGTTGTTTCAGATTGAACTAAACGTAAAATCGTTTTTGTTCCACCGATATCGCCCGCTAACAAAATCGACATAACTCAATTATCCTATTACTCTATCCTTATTTTTATTAACCCTGATTTTTAGATAGAGATAGCGAATTCCCCGAATAATCTTAATATTTATGATGTGCGCTCTCCAATAGCCGTCAATTCGCGACCCCCAAAAATCGCTTCACCATGACGATAAAACTTAAATTCCAAAAAGTTATAAAAAGGATCTTCGAGAAAAAAGCTACGATGTTCAGTTAATTGCCCAGAAAAACGTAATTTAGGCTCTATATAAAACGATAAAGCTTTTTCCTTCGCCTGTTGTAAGATATTTTCCCAGTCTGTTTCGTCAGTAAAAATTAAACCAAAATGGCGCGGATAAATTCCTTTTTGCGGGGTCAGAGGTTCGTCTGTGACATGGGCTACCACCTGATGACCATAAAACTCTAAAATGATTGCGTGATTATTTTCCCGCCCCACTTTACAGCCTAGCCCATCGCAATAAAAAGCTTTCGCACTTGGGATATCATTAATCGGGATTGCTAAATGAAAGATAACTTGATTTTCCATTGTCTTGAATTGCCGTGACAAATTTCTTTTCTTAAAAATATGATTAATCAATATCAATCGATTGGGGACTATTGCCGTTATTCGAGCTATTATTGTCGGGATAATTGATCATCCCTTGTTGTTCTAGCCAAGTCTTTAGCGGTTCGTCATTGATTTTCAAACGGAGTAAGCCAGAGAAAAAACCGCCAGCAAAAGCGATCGGCTGTTGAATTAATTCTTTCATAAGAGGCTGCAATTCATCAAGAAACATAAAAACGACTCCTAAAGCTTAATTTTTTTATTTTAACAATTTATCTAACGGTGAGGCTACATTCGTCTAAAATAACATTTTTGAAGGAAAGCGGCGGGGTAGATTGTTTGATAAAATTAAGTTGATTATAGCCCTCTAAACTCTAAAATGACTCAATTGCGTTTTTTTAAATCTTGTATTTGTTTGATTTTAATTATTTTTATTTTCTCAAGTTGTAGTTTTAATCAAACTGAGCCAAATCAACCGCTTAAATTGACATTTTGGCATGGCATCAATCCCCCACCGAACCGAGAAGTCTTTCAAAAGCTTTTAGACAAATTTAATCAACAAAATCCTAATATTCAAGTTGAAGCATTTTATGTAGGACAGAGCGACCAACAACTTCCCAAAATTTTAACGGCTGTTGTAGGGAAACAACCACCTGATATGCTTTGGTACACTCCGCAATTAACTAGCCAACTTGTCGAATTAGATGCGATTGTTCCTTTAGAAAATTGGTTAAATAACTCGCCTCTAAAAGCAGAAATCATTCCAAGTTTATTTGAAACAATGGAACTTGATCAGAAAATATATTCGATTCCCTTCGCTACAAATAATACAGCTATTTTTTATCGACCAAGTTTATTTGAAAAAGCAGGACTTGAAACCTTACCGCAAACGTGGGAAGACCTTCAACAAGCAGCCGAACAATTAACTAAAGATATAGATGGCGATGGCAAAATCGATCAACATGGAATGTTATTATCTTTAGGGAAAGAAGAATGGGTAGTTTTTGTTTGGTTACCGTTGATGTATAGTGCTGGTGCAGAATTTTCTCCAAACAATCAACCTAATTTAGTCCAAACTGGAATTATTGAAGCTTTAGACTTTGGTGCTAATTTAGTTAAAAATAATTTAGCAATTCTATCACCTCCAGAACGAGGATATGAATTAGATAATTTTATCAATGGCAAAGTCGCCATGCAAATAACAGGGCCTTGGACATTAGGACAATTAAATCAAACCACCGTTGATTATAATGCTTTTCCTATTCCTAAAAAAATTAAACCTTCGGCTGTCTTAGGAGGAGAAAACTTATTTGTCTTTAAAACAACGCCCCTAAGAGAAAAAGCCTGTTTAAAATTTTTAGAATATATTTTAAGTGAAGAATTTCAAACCCCTTGGGCAATTCAAACAGGTTATTTACCGATTAATCTTAAATCTCAACAGAGTGAAGAATATCAAAAATTTGTTCAAGAAAATCCAGTTTTAAAAATATTTATAGACCAGATGGACTGGGTACGCTCACGCCCAATTATGTTAGGATATAATCATCTATCAGAAAACTTAGGGAGAGCGATCGAATCATCACTGCTAGGTGAACAAACTCCTCAAGAAGCCTTGGAAACAGCCCAAAAACGCTTAGAATTGATTCTACAAGATTTACCCTAAAACACGCTTTTTCACTACAGAATGACTATTGATTTTCGCAATATTAATACCCTTTGGGGATCTGTTTTAGTCGAAACCTTGTATCGTCTAGGACTAAAAACAGCCGTAATTTGTCCTGGTTCTCGTTCAACCCCTCTGGCGATCGCATTTGCCCTACATCCCGAAATTAATGCTATCCCTATTTTAGACGAACGATCAGCCGCTTTTTTTGCTCTCGGACTGGCTAAACAACAGGGAATACCCGTCACATTGGTTTGCACTTCGGGGACAGCAGGGGCGAACTTTTATCCCGCAGTCATCGAAGCAAAAGAAAGTCGAGTTCCTTTACTGGTATTAACCGCAGATCGTCCCCCAGAATTGCGTCATTGTCACGCAGGACAAACGATCGATCAGCTTAGGCTCTTTGGTCATTATCCCACATGGCAAGCCGAATTAGCCCTCCCAGAAGCGAATTTAGCAAAATTATCTTATCTGCGTCAGACGATTATACACGCACATGGACGATCGCTTGCTCCGACTCCTGGTGTGGTTCATCTCAATATCCCCTTTCAAGATCCTTTACCTCCCATTCCGCAACAGATAACCCAAACTATCCAAGCACAATGGGATCAAACAACATTTTTTTCACATCTAGAGCAAAGCGTCAAGCTTTCTCAGATTTTTTCGACAATTCCTTACAGTACATGGCAATCTATCGAAAAAGGAATTATTATTGCAGGAGTCGATCAATCGAATCATCCTCAACAGTATTGTCAAGCGATCGCAACTTTAGCCCAATACCTACAATATCCTGTTTTAGCCGAAGCTTTATCACCCGTCCGAAATTATTTTGATCTTAATCCTTATGTCATTTCTACCTACGATCTGATTTTAAGAAATTCTGAAATTGCTGAAAAACTAACCCCCGATCTTGTTATCCAAATTGGTGAACTTCCTACCAGCAAAGAGTTAAGAGCGTGGCTAGAAAAAATTAATCCGATCCGTTATGTTATTACTCCTTCTCCTGATAATTTAGATGCTTTACATGGACGAACAATTCATCTAAATACTACTATTGAGCAATTTACAGAATTATTACAGATCGAACCCACTACAGCACCATCTCTTTATTTTAAACAATGGTATGATCTAGACCGACAAATTCAAGCTAAAATGACTCAAAAAATGAATGAGGTTAATCATTTAGTTGAAGGAAAAGTAGCTTGGTTACTGCCACAATTTTTACCAGAACAAACACCAATTTTTATTGCGAATAGTATGCCTGTTAGAGATGTAGAATTTTTTTGGATGCCGAATTCTAAAAATTTCTATCCCTATTTTAGTCGAGGTGCTAATGGGATTGATGGAACCTTATCAACCGCTTTAGGAATTGGCCATAACAATAGAAGTAGTGTTCTCTTGACGGGTGATTTAGCCTTGTTACATGACACCAATGGCTTTTTAATCAAACAAAAGTTTACTGGTTCACTAACGATTATTTTAATCAATAATAATGGTGGAGGTATTTTTGAAATGTTACCTATTGCTAAATTTGATCCGCCCTTTGAAGATTTTTTTGCGACTCCCCAGAATATTGATTTTAAACTTTTATGTCAGACTTATGGAGTGCAGCATTATTTAATTAAAGAATGGTCAGAATTAATTGATTTACTTAACCCTTTACCCAGTGAAGGAATCAGAATTATAGAAATTCCAACCCATCGCAAAGAAAATGCTCAATGGCTAAATGAAACACTAAGTAATTTAGCGAAAAATCTTGATTACTAATTTAAAAACGTCTAGTTTTTTCAATTCCGTAAAGGATTCCTGATAAAATTGATAAAGCAAATAAAACTAAAATAACACCACCTGGAATAAACGTTAATAAACCCAAACCTCTTAGTAAATAAGTAATCAAAGTAAGTGCTATAAAAATGATGAATAAACGAGCGAGGATAGACATAAAACCAATAAAATTTTTTATCTTTCTAATCATTTTTATTTTAGCCTATTTTCTGACATTTCCTGCTCAGGCTTCTTTTTGTCGAAATTATAATAACCAGTTAATTTGTATTATTTCAATTAAGCGCAGTGCAAAAAACTATTGGGAATATCGCGCTTCAATTAGTGTTGATGGTAAAGTTAGACCAATCGAAGTTTATGATTGTCGGCAAAAAATTAGAATTCAAAATAATCAATCAGTTATTCCTTTTAAAGAAAATGATGCAGGTGAATTTATTTGTAACTTTTTTACAAAATAATTTAAAGATTAATGCCCATGATACTATTAGACAAACTACGCCATAAATACCAAGAAGCAATAGTACGATAGGGATGCCAAATTTCTCCAATTTTATTAACTGCTTCAGGTGAAGGAATCTTTTCTAATTCATATAAATTTTGCACAGCGCGACGTATCCCTAAATCACCTGATGGTAAAATATCCAAACGTTGTAGCCAAAAAATTAAAATCATTTGTGCTGTCCATTGTCCAATCCCTTTAACTTGAATTAGGATTTTAATAACTTGATCATCATCTAGCTTTTCTAATTCATCAAAGATTAAAGGATTTTCTGATAGATATTGCGCTAAACTTCTTAAATAACGAATTTTGTATCTAGAAAGTCCAATTTTTCGTAGGTCTTCATCAGATGTTTGTAATAATGTTGTTACCTGAAGTGGTTCTACTGAAGCATATTGAAGGATTAATCGATCATAAATTTTATTAGCCGCAACTGTTGAAATCTGTTGTGCAATAATTGCCCAAACTAAAGCAGAAAGCAAATTTGTTTTAGGAGTAGCACTTGCAAAATGACATTCACCAATTTGATTAATTAATTGGCTTAATTTCGGGTCTTTTTCTTGTAAATAGCGAATTGCTTCTTTATACTTCATCTTTAGACCAAAATTGATTTAAACAGATGTCACTTCTTAAATCGTTATGTTATTTTTTCCTCGCAGGTTTTTGTGAAATTGGGGGCGGTTATTTAGTTTGGTTATGGTTGCGCGAGGGTAAAAGTTTTTGGTTTGCTATTGCAGGATGGCTTCTTTTAATCCTATACGGAATTGTCCCTGCTTTGCAACCTGCTAACTTTGGGCGTGTTTATGCTGCTTATGGTGGGGTTTTTGTCATTTTATCTTTACTTTGGGGTTGGAAAATCGACAGAATACCGCCAGATTTTCCCGATTTATTCGGTTGTTTTTTAGTCGCTTTAGGTGTCGTAATTATGATGTATTATCCCAGAGGATAGCTTGCGGATTGCCTAAAAACTCTACTAGATTAAAGAAAGAAACTTAAAGATATGATGATCAAAAGCTTGTTATGACCATTTCTCCCATTGTGTCGGATATTTTACCTAAAACTTGGATCTGGAAAGGCTATTCTATTACCTATCAGCAAACTGGAGAAATTGGCCCCGCAGTCATTTTAATACATGGTTTTGGTGCATCTTGGGGACATTGGCGAAAAAATCTACCTGTTTTGGGTGAACACTGTCGCTGTTATGCAATAGACTTAATTGGGTTTGGAGGTTCAGCGAAACCAACCCCAAATCAAGATCTTAGCTATACATTTGAAACATGGGCGCAACAAATCGCTGATTTTTGTCGAGAAATAGTCAAAAGTCCCGCTTTTTTAGTCGGTAATTCCATTGGATGTATTGTAGCGATGCAAACAGCCGTCGATTATCCAGAATTAGTGACAGGAGTAACCGCACTGAACTGTTCACTTCGATTATTGCACGAAAAGAAACGAGCTTCAATTCCCTGGTATCGAAATATCGGTGCGTCTTTTGCTCAAAAAATTCTTAAAAATCGTGCCATTGCTCAATATTTCTTTCAACAAATCGCTAAACCTAAAACGATTAAAAAAATTCTCTCACAAGCTTATAAAAATGCCGAAGCAATTACTGATGAGTTAATCGATATAATACTAAAACCTGCTCAAGACACTGGCGCAGTTGATGTATTTATCGCATTTACAGGCTATTCTCAAGGCCCCTTAGCAGAGGACTTATTACCCCTTATTTCTTGTCCGACTTATCTACTGTGGGGAACTGAAGATCCTTGGGAACCCATTGAATTAGGCAAAAAATTAGCAGATTATCCATCCGTAAAACAGTTTATCCCACTCGAAGGATTAGGACATTGCCCGCAAGATGAAGATCCAGCTAGAATCAATCAGATTTTACAAGAATTAATCGGAAAAACCTATGATACTGCTAAAATATGATCCACTTGCCAATTTACCAACGGCTGAGGATTTGCCCGACTCAGACGATAAACCAGTGGATAACGAATTACAGGATCTCGTTCCTGGTCTATTAAAAATAATTTTAGCCTCATTGTGGGCCGAGCGCATGGATTGGTTTTTTGGCGTGGATATGGGAATATACTACGATCCGAATGAACCTGCAATTGTCCCTGATGGTTTCTTGAGTATTGGCGTTCCTCGTATAAAGAGCGAAAATCTACGACTAAGTTATGTTTTATGGATAGAACAAAAATTACCCACTTTAGTTATTGAAGTTGTCTCACACAAACGTCGCGGGGAATATTCCAAAAAGAAAGATTTCTACGCAGAAATGGGCGTTTTATATTATGTTATCTATAATCCTCTCAGAAAAAGAAAACCTCGCTTAGAAGTTTATCGCTTAGAAAATGGGCAATATCAACGTCTAGACGGTGAACCTGTGTGGTTATCAGACATTGGACTGGGAATAGGAAGAAAAAGAGTCACCCATCAAGGCGTAAATCGGGAATGGTTACTCTGGTATGATATCAATGGTCAAGCCTATCCCACTCCAGAAGAACAAGTAGAAATTAGTAGACAACAAGGAATACAACAAGGGCGACAAGAACTGATTTTACGACAAATTAATTTAAAAATCGGCGAAATCAATTCTATTCAAGAAGCGAGAGTCAGACAGCTAACCTTATCTCAGTTAGATGAATTAGGAGTACAATTATTGAACTTTTCTAACCTAAATGAGCTAGACCAGTGGTTGCAGCAATTATAGAATTTTTATGAAAATCATCAATGAAATTATTTTTATCGAAACCCATCAAAGTATTGACATATATAACATTACGCCGAAAATTCAAGACCTCTTAGCAACTACCAATATTCAAAACGGTCAAGTTCTCGTTTTCTCTCGCCATACCACCACTGCACTAGCCATTAACGAAGACGAAGAAAGACTGCTAGAAGATATTAAAACTTATTTAAGAAAAATCGCCCCCGAAACCGACAAATATTTACACAATGATTTGCACCTACGCATTGTCCCCCCCGACGAACCGATCAATGCACATTCGCATCTGATGGCGATGACCCTCAGTACCAGTGAAGTAATCCCGATTGTTGATGGTAAACTAGCACTAGGTACGTGGCAATCTGTACTATTTTTAGAATTAGACGGGCCTAGAACGAGAACCCTTTCTCTTCAGTTTTGGGGACTGTAATTCTATTAAAATTTATGAATAGTTTGATAAAAAAATAAAGATTAATGCTCTCCCAAATTAAAGATATCGCCGAAACCTTAGCCCCTAGACTAACTGAAATTCGTCGTCATATTCATGCCCATCCCGAACTAAGCGGACAAGAATACCAAACGGCGGCTTATGTAGCAGGTGTATTATCATCCTATGGTCTTCAGGTACAAGAAACCATCGGAAAAACAGGTGTCATGGGAGATTTAGTCGCAAAAACACCCAGTCAGAATATTTTAGCGATCCGAACCGATATGGACGCGCTGCCCATCCAAGAACGAGCAAATTTAGATTTTGCTTCCCGTAAACCAGGCATTATGCACGCTTGCGGACATGATGTACATACCACCGTCGGTTTAGGAACGGCAATGGTTTTATCACAATTAAGCGAAGCAATACAGGGAACCACTCGTTTTATATTCCAACCTGCCGAAGAAATAGCCCAAGGTGCCGCTTGGATGGTGCAAGATGGCGTAATGAGGGATGTAAACGCAATTTTTGGGGTTCATGTGTTTCCGTCGATTGTAGCGCGAAATATTGGCATTAGATACGGCTGTTTAACCGCCGCCGCCGATGATTTAGAGATTTATATCTACGGAGAGTCGGGACACGGGGCCAGACCTCATGAAGCGATCGATGCGATTTGGATCGCCTCACAAGTTGTAACCACCCTACAACAAGCCATCAGTCGAACTCAAAACCCCCTACGTCCCATTGTTTTAACCATTGGTCAAATTAATGGGGGACGCGCCTCGAATGTGATCGCGGATCAAGTTTGGTTGTCGGGAACAGTGCGATCGCTACACCCCGAAACTCATGCTAGTTTACCTGAATGGATCGAAGGCATTGTAGCGAATATTTGTCAAGCTTATGGGGCAACCTATGAGGTTAAATATAGTCGTGGTGTTCCTGCGGTGATCAATGATCCTAACTTAACTCAAATCCTAGAAGAAGCAGGTCGAGAAGCTTGGGGAAATGATCGCATCGAAATATTGAACGAACCCTCATTAGGGTCTGAAGATTTTTCCGTCTATCTCCAACACGCCCCTGGTAGTATGTTTCGTCTAGGAGTTGGCTACTCGGATCAATATAATTTCCCCTTACATCATCCTGAATTTGAAGTCAATGAGGCAGCAATCGTCACAGGTGTTGTCACACTCGCTTACGCCACTTATAAATATTGGAATCAATGATTATGAGTCAATCTTTACCTCAAGTTAGTTCCCAATTTAGATCTCTCTATAAAACTGATTTTTATGCTTGGACGCAAAAACAAGCTGAACTCCTGCGTCATCAGAAATGGAGTGAACTGGATCTCCTTAATTTAGTTGAGGAAATAGAATCTTTGGGAAAACAGCAACGATCGGAACTACAAAATCGTCTTAGTATCTTAGTGGGTCATTTACTCAAATGGGAGTATCAACCCCAAAAACGTACCCGTAGTTGGTTTAGTACGATTCGGGTTCAAAGAATAGATATTTTAGAATTATTAGCCGAAAATCCGAGTTTAAAACCTTATTTAAGTGAAGGGCTTGAACAAGCTTATCAAAAAGGAGTCATTTTAGCCGCAGGAGAAACAAATTTATCAGAACGAACGTTCCAAAAAGAATGTTCATATACAATAGAACAAATGTTAGATGAGCATTTTTTCCCTGGTGAATCCTGTGACTGGTTAGATTAAATCATTTGTTGGCTAATTTTTGTCTTAATTCTCGAATAGCTGTACTGGTATTACGTTCATTTGCTCTGTGCAAACATTCCTCAATGATTTCTAAAATATTTAGATTCGGAAAATAGCGGCTACTGGTTTGAAGTGTATATTGATTATTCTCTAAACCATAAATCAAAAGCCGATTTCTTTTAAAGATCCACGCTTCGGGAACTTGATACGGTAAATAGTCGTTAACATCAGTGTAACTTGTCACATCGATTTCAATGATTAAATCAGGAGACGGATCAACACCCCATTTAATTCGATCTTTTCCCGCAACGGCCGCCCAATGATCGATATAAAAACAATAATCAGGCTCAATCCCTCTAATTTCAGGTAAATCCATTGTAATCGGTGTAAAAGCTTCGTAATCTTGTTCTAGGTGATCGAGAAGAACCATAACAACTTGAGCTAGGATATGAGCTTGACGACCATGTACGGGTAGCGGTGACATTAATAAAATTTCTCCAGGACGATATTTAACACGCGGGATTGTACGATCGCCTAATTGTTCTACAATGGCTTGATAATCGTCCCAAGTGCCAAGAAGTCGAACGACAGTACCAGGGGGTAACTCAATGGTTTCAGGTGTAATAACAGCAAACATTTTTAAATATGACTACTTTTAAACTGCCAATTAATCGTTTAGAGCGTCCCAATCTAACAACTCAGTTGATGAGAATTGGATTAGTTCTCACGATTAGTTTTATTTTAATTGCTTTATTCGCTCCTCTGTTACAAACAATTGGTTTACTAAAAGATCCAACCGATTTACTTAGCTATCCGATTCAAGATCCCCCATCGGCTAATCATTGGTTTGGCACTAATGTTAGGGGGTATGATGTTTTTTCTCGAACGCTATTCGGTACCCAAGCTGCGTTACAAGTCGTTTTTCTATCGACTTTAATCTCAATGTTAGTCGGAGTTCCTTTAGGTTTAATTAGCGGATATTTAGGAGGAAGACTAGATAGAATTTTACTCTTTTTGATGGATACAATTTATACTTTACCTGGATTATTACTATCGATTACTCTAGCCTTTATCTTGGGACGTGGGATTTTAAATGTTGCGATCGCGGTCAGTATTTCCTATATTCCGCAATATTTCCGTATTGTTCGCAATCAAACCGTTAGCGTCAAAAATGAGCTATTTATCGAAGCAGCACAAGCATTAGGGGCTACTCCGATTCGTGTTTTATCTAAATATCTTTTCTTTAATGTAATTCAAAGTGTCCCCGTAATTTTTACCCTCAATGCGGCTGATGCCATTTTAGTATTAGGGGGTTTAGGATTTTTAGGATTAGGATTACCCGAAGAAATACCCGAATGGGGACACGATTTAAAAGAAGCATTAGCCGATTTATCAACTGGAATCTGGTGGACAACGCTTTATCCTGGTCTAGCTTTGACTACGATGGTTGTCGGTTTATCATTACTCGGAGAAGGATTAAGCGAGGTTTTAAATCCCAGATTAAAAAACAAAAATTGATTATTGTTGATCCGATATAATGTCTTTTTCAAAATCTTTTTCAAGAGTTTGTTTAATGAAATTGGGATAAACAAAATCTTTGGCTAATTCTTGAATAATTGGCCATGTATCAGGCAAGAAATGATCGTAATCGCGCTTTAATGCTTGTTCTCGTTTTTGTTGACGTTCTGCCTCATCTCCTTCAGAATAAAGGCTTTCTATCCACGTTGTATGTAGAGTCAGGGCAATATTTAAAGGTTGTTTGGGATCTGGAGAACGGAGACGATAGATCGGTTTGTTGTTGAGATCATCAGCATGAAAAATCCAGAATTCATCTTGAGGTTGTTCTACATTTTCAGGATTATCTTTAAGAATTAGACAAACAATATAACCATGAGTTGAGGGATCTTGTCCGAATGGTATGGGATCAGAACTAGGGATAAACTGAGGTGAACAAGGAAAATAATTGTTAGGAAAATGATATTGATCCTCAATGGTCATCGTTTCTGTATTTAAGCGAAGTAAAACAGTTGGACGACGATCGCTTGGTAAATCTGTACTTTGAACCGTTCGATTCAGATCATTTTTATAAGCATTATAGATCCGTTCGGGTATCAATTCCCAGGAAAAGCCCCACGATACCCAATAAATATTTTTAACCGTTTGTGCCGTTTCTTGTGAGTTATCGCGTTTTAATTCCCGATGGGTATACACAGATAAAGACCAAGTAGCGGGTTCTTCTGACACTCGTTGATACTGAAGAATTTTACCCATTTCGCCATCAATTACATAGCGTCCGAGAGAACCTAAATCTGTGGTTCCCGTCATCATCCCTTCTAAATCTTTTCGTAGATAGGGAAATTGGGCAACAGGACGATCGTAACGGGTAATTCCTTCGGTGACATCCCAACCGTTATTATGACCGATATGAATGGTAATTTTGTGATTAGGATTGGTATAGTCGGCGGCAAAATGAGAAATTTCTGTAGGTATGATCGCTCTTTGTGCCACTAATTCTGTTGTATTTTTCTCCAAATCAGCACGTTTAATAATATACAAAGCTCCATAGGGTAGGGGTCTAAGTTGTTTCAAAAATACACCATAAATCCACGCTCCCAACCAATCTATTTTAAGATTCTTAAAAATCATGAATTTCAAAAATCCCGTAAAGAAGGGGGAAAAAATCTGAGTAAATTCCATCTTGAAGGTAATATCAGACATAATAATATACTCTTCGGTGATGGCTAATTGATGTAGAGATTGTTCGACTAAAACAGGTTCACCATTAGGTAACAGCATTCGCCAACGTTTCAAGGGTTTTTCTTCGCCAAATCGATAGCGAATTAAATAGGTATAACGACCAAAATCATCGGGATCTTCTGGCTTACCCAATACTTTTTGAAATAACGGACCCAATACATGATCAAACAACTGATTAACAGGTTTTCTATATTTTCCGTTGTATCCTGTTGAGTAGTTGGTTGTATAAAATTCGTCTGGCCCATCGTTGTTAATCGTGCTTAAATCAGTCAGGGGATGGGCGGAATTAATATAAGTATCAAAAAGATTGTTTTTCTGTAGTTTTGGGACAAAAGGGAAAATTCCTTTCCAGTCTGAAGTCTCTCCAGTGGGTTCGATCAGTTCTAGGGTGATCGGATCTACAATATGAGGACGACCTGCATCGATCGTCACTAATAGATGATCTCTGGTTCGTAAAAAGGCTGTATTGAGTTGGTTTCTCGCACCTAAAATAATACTAAATCTACTTTGTCCTCCATCTCGAAAACCTGCAAAATAAGAAAAAATTCGATGCTTGAGATCTTTAGTCGCAAATTTAGATTTAGGAACTGAACGAAAAGACTCTGCTAGATAATATTGGGTGGGTCGATCTGCATAATAACAAGGTGTTTTAGCAATGCGGGTTTTTAGACTGGCTTTTCCATTTTCAAACCCCAAACGATACATCATCCCATCCCCTGTATATAACAGAGTTCCATCCTCTTGAGGTCGGTTTTGTGCTTGAAATAAGGCCCCAACCGTAAACGCATAACCCCCTAGATCACTAGGCAGTATTTCTACAGGTTCGGGGGTCGCGGTACTATTTTCTTGTTTATAGATCGCTAAAGAGGGTAGATCAATTTCGTCGCGTGATGTTTTAATCAGTGATTTGGGTATATCTCTTTGAGGATTGCTCATATAATATTTATGTACTAATTTAAGTAAGTTTAAGATGCACCAAGAACTTTTAACATTGTTGTTTGAGCCAGTGTTAGACCAGTCACTTGATCGAACTGCATCCCCTCATAAGGTTGTTTCGCTTTTAGGACACTGACACAAGTTTCGGTCTGAGTCTGCCACATCTTGATTGTTTCATCTTCACTAGCACTAGCCAAATAGGAACCATCTGGACTAATGGCAAGACCCCAAATCCAATTTTTGTGACCGTCTAATGTGTTAATACAATGTCCCGTACTCACATTCCAGATTTTTATTGTCTGATCACAACTGGCACTAGCGATTTTTTGTCCGTCGGGAAAAAAGACCACCGACATGACCCATCCCTGATGACCTGTAAAACTACGAATACATTGACCTGACGGTATTTCCCATAAACGAATCGTTTGATCTAACCCTGCACTAACTAACCATCGACCATCGGGACTAAATGCGATCGCTCCAACTCTTGCCGAATGTCCAGAGAGCGTTTTCAGATGTCCTTGATTAATGTCCCACAGTTTAATCGTATGATCATCACTGCCACTGGCTAGTAAGGTTCCCTGTGGATTAAAGGTAACGGTGGGAATGCGATCGCTATGTCCAGTGAGGGTTTTCATACATTGACCTGATTGGATCTCCCAGAGTTTAATCGTTTGATCATGACTCCCACTGGCCAAAATTTTTCCCTCTGGATGAAAAGACACCGACCAAACCTCATCAGTATGACCTTTTAAAATTTGTACATTGATGCGATTTTTGATATTCCACAGTTTAACGGTTTTATCTTCACTACCACTAGCTAGGAGCTGTCCGTCTGGATGAAAAGCGATGGCAGGGATACCTCTAGTATGGGCTTTAATTTCCCAAATGGTTTGATGATCTTCGACACTCCAAACCCGAAGCATCCGATCTTTGTGACCTGTGGCTAAGATCTGACCACAGGGACTAAACGCGATCGCTTTCACCCAATTCGTATAACCTTGAATACTTGCACTACAATGACCTGTACTCACTTGCCAAAAACGAATGGTTTGATCTTCACTCGCACTCACTAGAGTTTGGCTATCTGGACTAAAATCGAGACTCCAGACTCTACTTTTATGACCTTGGAGGATCTGTAAACAGTTCCCCGTTCTACTATCCCAAAGTCGAATTGTCTGATCTTCCCCACCACTGGCAATTTTAGTACCGTCGGGACTCCAGACCGCTTTCCACACCCATTGACTATGCTCGCTGAGGATAGTCAGACAGTCACCTGTATCGACTTGCCAAATTCTGACGGTATTATCACAGCTTGCACTGACCAACCGTTCACCATCTGGACTAAACTGCACACCACCGACCCAATGTCTATGTTCTGTAATAATTCTTATACATTGCTGATTGACAACATCCCAAAGACGAATTGTATTATCAAACCCACAGCTTGCGAGTAATTGACCATTTGGACTAAAGTTAACCGTCAGTATCCCTGCGGTGTGACCCGTTAAAACACCTTGACAACTTCCATTACTGAGAAGCCAAATTCTAATTGTACAGTCATTGCCACAGCTTACGAGGAATTGACCATCGGGGCTAAAATCTAGACCGTAGGTACTCCCCGTATGCTCAGTCAAGGTGTAGAGACATTGACCATCGGACATCCGCCACAGCTTGATCGTTTGGTCTTCACTGCTACTAGCGAGCAATTGACCATCGGGACTAAAAACGACTTTCCGTACCCAACCCGTATGACCTGACAGGGTTAAAAGACGTTGACGATCGCTAACTTGCCAGCAATGTACCTCACAGTTAGCGTTACCCGTTGCTGCAATTTTACCATTTGGACTAAAAGCCACCGCTAAAACGCCACTAAAGGATTGAGCAAAAACTGAGCGTGAAAAGTCACATTGAGTAAAGTTGACATGGTGCAGTTTCGCATCTTGTAGATGAGCTTGCCAAATCGACAACCCAGAAAAGTCATCATGACTGAGATCGAGTTGCATTTGTAACAGCAGATTTAAGATATTACCACCCGCATAGCCTGGTTGACGTAAACCAGATTGTTGCAAGGAACGAACGATCGTTTTTAGATGTTGTGCGATCGTTTCATAGTTACCCAGAGCCAATAGTAATCGATTAATCACTGGCTCAACGATAAAATAAATTTGGGCTTGTCGGATATAGTCTTTAGTATGAGCCTTCATCAACGCATAATTTTGTAACAATTCGACTCGGTTCTGAATAATTTCTTCAGCGATCGCATTAACTAAACGAGTCGTTGTATATTCCATCACCACAGGTTGTAACAGCCATTGTTTGTCCTGTCGTTCAATTAAAGAGCGTTGTTTAAGCGATTGCAGCGCACCGAGTAACTGTTGAGCAATAACAGAAGAAACGAGATCGTTTTCGAGTTCATTTACAGTAACAGGTTCTCGATTAATCGATAGCCAATACATCACCTGTTGTTCAACATCCGAAAGTCGTTCAAACTGGCGATCTAATAATTCATTAATATCAGCAAAATTGAGTTTTCCTTCTCGAAGACAGGAAAGTAATTCACTTGTATTACCATCAAATAATTCTTGTACTGCGGCTGCCACCATTTTTAAAGCCAGTGGATTTCCTGCATAATGTTCAAAAATATCCTGCCAATCTCGTTGATCGTAACTAAAACAACCTTTAGCAAAAAATAATTCTTGTCCTTCGGCAACACTAAGACCTTGTAGTTGCAGAGAACGAACGGGAAGCGATACACCTTCATGAATGCGAACTTCTTGGGGTTTTTCGCGACTGGTGAGCAAAACACAACTCTGATGACGGGTTTGTGCGATCGCTTGTAACCAATTTTGATACGCTAAATAATGGTCTTGATACTGTCCCGTTTGACTGCCACTTTGCAAAATCGATTCAAAATTATCCAGAATCAGCAGACAACGAGATTGACGGAGATAGTGTAGTAAACGGGTGGTTTTTCCCTCGGTTGTTGGGGGAAGTTGGGTTTCTTTTTGACGCGAGAGAAATAAAATTAATTCTGTTGCTAATTCATCAAAGGAGGGTGCATGACGTAGCGAACGCCAGATGAGAAACTGAAAATTTTTTTGGATAAGTTCAGCTACTTTGACTGATAAAGTTGTTTTGCCGATCCCACCCATCCCCAAAATTGCAATCAGACGACATTGATCATCGACGATCCATTGACTGAGGGTGGTTAATTCTAGATTTCGTCCATAAAAAATCGAAGTATCGCTCGCTTCTCCCCAATCTTGAATCAAACGTTGCGAAGATGTCGATATAAGCGGAACAACTTTTGATGAAACTTGCTGTTTTTTGTAATAATATTGAACCGTTAACTGAAGATTTTGTTTAGTGACTTTTTTGCCAAAAATGTCAGACAGGGTTTGCCAGAGTTTCGCACCTGTATCTTTAAGATAGCCTTCATCATAATCGGTAATATTGGCAATTTCTCCATAAGAAAGCCCTTGCCAAGAGTGTTCTAAGACAATCTGCTGAACTTTATTTAAGGAACGAGGTGCCAAGACCTGATCAACGATCGCTAGTGCATCTTCAAAATCCATTTTTAGAAAGCAAGAAGAAAAAATTTGTTCCCGATGATTAATCAAATTTTAACTGATCTGCTTCCCAGAAGAATCATTGATCTGGCTTTAACTACTTCTGTTGTTTGCATTTCTTAACCTTGCTCAGTTATATAAACGGCTTCAGCAACTCGTTTGAGTCGTCTAAGTTGAGCTTTCATATCATTTTTGGTCAAGTTAGCAGCAAAGGTATTAAAACCCCATTTCACAATCGGATTAGAGATTTTAAATTCAAAGCGGTTATATAACTTTGTTCCTTGAGCATTGGGTTGACACTCCCAGCGATCGCATCCTTGGAAAAATCCTTCAAATTGCCAGACAATTAAACCAGGTTCACGTTCAATTACGACACTTTTTAAAGTCGGCTTAATCAGTGGAATTGATATCAAAAAACGACTACGACCGCCGATCTTTGTTGTCCATTCTCCGATTGGTTCACACTTAAGAGCAGGATTTAACCAACGGTGCATTAATTCTAAATCCGTTAAACACTTTTCTACGGCTGTCGCACTAGCGTTAATTTGGATCGCTTGTTCAAAAGTTTGATGAAGTGACATTGCTCAATGTTAATTTTTATGTATCTTTATTTATTTTAGTCAAAATGAGGTAGCAATTGTAGAACTCCTAGCTCTAAATCCTGACTCTTCATGACTTGAGCTTCAAACAAACCCAACATATCCGATAATTGAGGATTACCACGAGATGAGCCAGTCACTCCCATCGCAATAATTAAGCCACAATATCCCTTGGTTTTTTGAGAACGATTTTCCCAGTTTTTGCGGGCTTTCATGTGGTCAGGGTCATCGCCAATAAATTCACCAAAAAGATACAAATCACCATTGCCGAGTTGTAGAATTCCAAGATCATAAGTCACATCTGTAAAAGGATCTTCCCCTGGATTAAAACAAATGGCTTTTAATCCTCCGCCCTCTTTAATTCTTTGAATAATTTCTTTAGCTTTGGGGCGAGTTGTTTGTATCATAACAATTGGCAAGCCATCGCCTTTGAGATGACAATTTTGAGTTTGATAATAAAGCTGAGGACGTGTTCTAATTTCTTCGTGCATTTCCCAAGAAATCATCCCTAGACTTAAAAAAGAATTATCAGGAATTAAATCTTCTTTGAGTGAGACTGAATTTTCATCATCGTCATCATCGTCAAAATCAAAATCGTCGTCATCATCTTCGACTTGTTCAACCATCGCTAAAAACTCACCCGATAATTCAGGTAGGGTTGTCACCGTTGTTGATATGGTTTCTTGCTCCGACTCAGACGTTAGAGAAATTCGAAACCGCTTACTAATAGCTTGTAGGGTTTCTTCGGCTAATTCAGCTTGGGTATTGCGGAAAAAACGATGGAGGGATTGTAAAGCAACATTAACCGCGATCGCTTCTTCTTCATCTAAATAGGGTCTAATGCCTTCATAGGGATGAACACTACCAAAAACAGGGCGAATTTGAGAAACGTCTAGGTTTGATAAATCAATTCCCTCGTCATCGTCATCGTCATCCGATTCAATTGTTTCAACCGCTTCATAACTGAGGAACCAACAATCTTGGGACAAAAAAGCCTTTTCTAACTGCTCAAGAGATTTTTTTTCTAGTGCCGCCTGACGAAATTGTTTTAGAGAATCAAGGGATCGATATAAAATCACTCCATATTCGCGCCCTAACATTCCCATCACACAAGCATAGAGGGTATCTACGCCCCATTGATTGATTTTAATGGATAAAATATCATAATCAGCCAAAACATACCAAGGAGCCTCTTGCCAAATCTCCAGGGCGGTTTTTTTCAAGGCTGCTTCTTGTGATGCTGGTAACGCAGGGGGACGAGAATGATTCATCTCCTCGAAACCTCGAAACAATTCATCGATCAGAGGTAATTCTGGGATGAGTTCGATGTCAATATCGAGGTTTTGCAGGACACCCCGTAAAAAAAAGTGAATTTCTTTATTACGCACGACAATTTTTTGAGGACGTGCGGGTTTAGCGGGACGATGAGGTGTTTCAATTGCCCGTAAAAAGGTTCTGACGATCGCTTCTGGCCCTGCATCGACCGAAACCACATCCATTGCTCGAACAAAACCTTCTGAACCATCAACCCAGATTACACACTCTTCGGCTCCCTCATGTTCAGGCTCCATCGACGTTTTTAAGCCTAATAACGAACGCCGATCACCTTCCCACACAACACCAGGAGCTTGAGGAATTTTTTTGAGGCGACGTTGGGTCGTTTGAGGAAGAATGCTCATTATTAATGTTTAGCCTTTAATGTTTAATATGATATTGAGAATGCGATCACTCTTCAACCTATTAAAATATTCTATCTAGTTTAACCAACCACATGATAAAGAAAGGTTAATGTTACCCATGCGTTTACATCCAAAGTATAATAGTCGGCTGAATTACTTCTCAGTTCACTCTTGACAGCACTTGAGAGAGTTAAATCTTCTAAAATGGCTTGGGCTACCTCAAGGGGTTGGGCAAGGGTAAAAATCGGGTTACGCTCATGGTTAAACACTTGACTGGTTTCTAGCACTTTTAAAGTTTTTTCAAAGGGATGACGAGAACAAATTAGAAAAATTTCGGTTAAACCCACTGGCCCCGCTACTCGCCAAGTGGGTAGACTTTGATTAGGTAAAATCAAGGTTTCTCCCGATGCAATCATTTGATCTTGAAGTTGTGTTGTTTCAGGATGGGCTAGATTCAGGGTAAATGCGTTGCCACTCGCATCAATTCCGATTAAAAGACAATAAATTGGCTCTTGCCCTGAGTTGGTTAAACGATATTGGATTTCTGTACCGATCGCAATTTTTGGAACGGCTGCTAGTGGTTCTGTAACGAGAAATTGGGGTTTTGCCTGAGTCGTTAATCGCGTCTTTTTTTGGAGTAGGTTTTGAGGAGTCGGTGCGAGTTGGTCTAAATGGGCCATGACTAACAAACGCGATGAGCCTTCATTACCAGTCAGTTGCCAGAGTTTAGCGGCTAATAAGGTTTTAAATTGGGGTATTAAACGTTGTATAGCACCTTTGACGGCTTCATTGTCTTGACCGACGGTACTCGACGAAATCGGTGTCCCTGCAACCGATAAAAGTTGATAACTCCCCATCTCTAAAGATGCATCAGCAGCCTTTGAGGAGTAAATAACCGAATCAGAATCCTTAGTAGTTTCAGAGGGCTTAGAATCGATTTTACTGAGAATACAATCAATTTTTTGTTCTCCCTTGGTAGCCAGATGCGCGATCCCAATCGTGGCTAAGGCACTGGTCGCGTCAACCCGTTCAATGCGCGATAAACTACTATCAAAGGCGATGACTAAGCTGATTTGTCGCGGCAAGACTCGTATCCATTCTTGAACGGGTTGTCCAACTTCTAATGAGGTTAAAGAAAGTCGTTGTGCTTTGGCGGTTAATCCTTGTCGGGAGATGATTTGTAACACTTCATCAGGTGACGAGACAGGGATAAAACAAGAAGATAAGCCCAGTTCATCGACTAGATAAGCGTTCAGTCCAGTTAAACTTAATTCTACGATTTTTTCACTTAATACACTGGTAATCACTCCTTCTGCACCATCTAGTGGTTCTGGACTTAAATGATACGTTAGACGAGATTTAGGATTTTTTAAGAGTTGGGGCTGTTGTTGTAACCCTGTTAGTTGTGCTACTTGTTGACTGGTTTGATTAAAAGTGACATAAATTTGACTCGCGGCGGTGGTTTGCCAAAGATATTGAGTTAAAGCATAGGTAAATAGTCCCCCACTCCAACCATTACCGATAATTTCAGTCGCGATTTGATTTTGACCACTAGCGGCTAAGATCGTTGCAGGAGTCGTCCCACGTTTGGGAAGTGTTTTAGTACGGTTGCGGAGATCGGTTAGTAAACTTAATTCCTCTGGATTGATTTCACTTGATGTTGCAGGAAACGAGCGCACTCTTAAATTACCTTGTCGCGGCTTACCATTGCTGATATGACTGGTATCTAACACCATTGTCACTTGATCACTCGCCAAGGATCGAGCTAATAATAAAAGGGTTTCTTCAACCATTTCATTAGTAGTTTTTTCCTTCAACAGTCCATTACTCGGCAAAAAACTATTGATTTCTTGCTCATTTTCCGTGTCAGTTGTCAGCTTAATTTGATTACCGTAACCACTAAAATGAAAAATGACCACATCACCCGATTGCGCTTGGGCGATTAGATGTTCACGAAAAGCCGTTTCGATATTGTCTCGTGTTGCTTGTCGATCGGTTAAAGTAACGATATCACTTGGATTAAAGCCAAAACGATAGACTAATAATTCCTGTTGTCGTTCAACATCGGTCAGACAGCCTTGTAAATGGCTATTTCCCTCACCGTAATCATTAATTCCAACCAGTAACGCTAATTTTCGAGGTGTGACAGCAGCAAGGCTTTTTGTTGTACGAATTAATTCAGTTTGACTAATACCCAACGTCAGTACGCCAAATGCTGTTTGGTATAAAAATGAACGACGATTTGTACCCATTGGGAAAGTCTCCTAGAGTTAGAAAACAGAAGATAGCCTGCTTTTGCTTTTCTCCTGTTTTCTCCTAATCTTGTTCTATTCTGGCTGACTTTGTGCAGCACGAATTAATTCGGCAGCGACTTCAGGACGAGAGAATTCTGGGGGAGGTAGCTCACCCCGTCGTAACATTTCCCGAACTTTAGTCCCCGATAGATGAATCCGTTCTTCTTTACTACTCGGACTGGTTTTAGTCGTTGCCATTTGTTGAGTACGAGTACAGTAGAAAGCGTGTTCAAACATCATCGGTGTAATGCCCAATTCTTCGGGTTTAAATTCATCGAAAATATATTGAGCATCATAGGTTCCATAGTAGTCGCCGACTCCTGCATGATCTCGACCGACGATAAAATGAGTACAGCCGTAATTTTTGCGGATCAGGGCATGGAAAATCGCTTCTCTGGGGCCAGCATAACGCATCGCACTCGGATTAATCGCTAGGATCACTCGATCTTGAGGAAAATATTTATCAATCATGATCTCATAGCAACGCATCCGCACATCGGCAGGAATATCATCGCTTTTGGTGGCACCGACTAAAGGATGTAAAAATAAGCCATCGACAATCTCAAGGGCGCATTTCTGGATATATTCATGGGCGCGGTGAATGGGATTACGAGTTTGAAAGCCTACTACGGTTTTCCATCCCTTTTCTTTAAACCGTCTCCGAGATTCGATAGGATCAACTTGATAGTTAGGAAAATCAGGATGAGGATCGCGTTGTAATAACCAGATTGGCCCTGCTAAATTAATGGGGCCCTGGTCATAAACGACTTTTACACCTGGATGTTTAATATCATCAGTACGATAGACATTTACGGCTTCGTGTGCTTTGTTATAACGATATTTTTGCGTTAGTTCCAGAACCCCAACAAATCGCCCTGTTGGATCATCTAATCTGATCCAGCTTCCCTCTTTTAAAGGTTCAGCAACTTCTTCAGTTACGGATAATGTAATAGGGATACTCCAAGGAAGACCGTTAACAAATCGCATATCTTCAACAACGGATTCATAGTCGGCTTGTTCCATAAAACCATTGATCGGACTAAACCCACCAATGGCAATCATCACCAAATCAGATGTAGCCCGTTCATCAAGTTGAATGCGGGGTAAATGATCTTGTTGCTGTAAAAACTCGTCTCGTTCTGCTTGGGTCGCAATACGATTAATTAAATGTCCGCCGTGTGGCGCAATCCCATCTGTCTGTATGCTCATAGTGATTCATCTTGTCGTCACGATTAATCCTACCAAGCAAAGGAAATTATTCAAAGGGTGCAGTGAACGAATTTTCTTAACACGCACCTTTTTGATTTCAAACAACTTTGATGGTTTGTAGCAAAAGGGATACATCTTTTCTTGATAGCCTAAATCTAGACGCGCGATCGCTTCAAAATCTTTGAACGTCCTTGAGACTGGTACGATGCAGAAAATAACCGATTTTGGTGATTCGTGGAGCGTTTTCGTTTTTGAAAATGTGACCGCTTGCTTATGTTTCGGACAAGAGAATGATTAACCTACTTCACAATCATCAGCAAGTTATGTTTGTTCTAACGTATAAGAAAGATCGCACTTTGTATAACTAAATGTATAAGATATGTTTAAAATGTTATCGATTCAGATATTTTTAAAATCTTGTGTATAAAATACCTGTATTTTAAGCTACTCATGCTAAAATTGGATTGTTTAATTCAGTAGCCAACTAAATAAAATATATTTTTTAAAGAATAAATTCTAGCTTGTCGAGGTTACACTAATAATAAACGGTTTATTCAAATTTTGATAAAATACTAAAAAAATGTTGTTTATCCAAAAGTAACCAAATTTTCAATTAAATATAGCTATCAGTGTTTTTAAGAAGTCAACTTTATGAAAGATTTATCAGCTTGTCCAGTTTGCGAACATTCAAGTTTTCATCACTCTTATGCACATCAAGAACGAAGCACAGGTAAGTTATGGAACGTTGTTGTGTGTAATAGTTGTCATCTTGGGTTTATTAATCCTCAACCAAACTGGGAAGAACTTAGTTCTTACTATGCTGTTACATATTCGCCTTATCAAGCCTCTCGTCATGAGCTAGAAGAATACGAACAAATTAAAGAACAAGCTCGAATCTCAGGTGAGTTACGCTTTGCACCAATCAAAGATGGTACACGTTTACTCGATGTTGGTTGTGGTGGTGGTACTTTTTTAAAGCTTGCTTCAGAATTAGGCGCACTTGTACAAGGAGTTGAACCCAGTGCTTATGCGACGCAAATCGCAACAGAGCAGGGATTTAAGGTTTTTAATGGTACAATGCCCCAATTTGTAGAAACGTTTCACCATCACCAATTTGACGTTATTACCGCAAATCATGTTTTAGAACATACCCCCGACCCCGTTGCTACTCTTCTTTCTATTAAACAGGTATTGGCACCTGATGGAGTTGCTGTAATCAGTGTTCCTAATGCTGATTATTGGGCTTGTTCTTCATTAAAAGGGAAATGGCACAGCACAGATATTCCTCGTCATTTGCTCCAGTTTAATGCGAAAAGTTTAGCGACTTGCGTAGCAGAAAGTGGCTTGCAGCTACAAAGTTTGACCACCTATTCTTTATCTAGTGCGGTGGCCCAATCAATACGAGAATGGTTACGTTTTCGCTTATTTATCCCTTACCGTTTTCTTAAATCAGTTAAGCTGATTGACAATATCGGTTTAGAGTTGGGACTTTTTCTGGATCGCCGTCAAATTGGAGAGGCTTTAATTGCGAAGTTAACGGTTTAATTCTGGCTTGATCTCGCCTAAATTCTGAATGGCAACTAAAATCGATTTTAGTTGAGTCCCCCATCCTTTTGAAAGATCATAAAATTGCTCTTGTAAAACATAAGTAGCTTTTTGTTTCTCTTGATAAAGTTGAGAATCATTGATTAGCTGAATGATCGCTTGTGTGTAACCTTGTATGTCATCGGGTTCTACAGAAATTACAGCTTTGTTTAAGAGAGATAAATCATTACAAACTTTAGAGGCTATCACAGGGCGATGAGCTAAAATTCCTTCTACAATAACTTTATTAAAACCTTCACCAAAATTTGTTTGCGTTGGAACAATAATAATATGGCATTGATTTAGCATTTCTCTAATTTTATTTTTGTTACAATGTCCATGACAGACCAAAAAATTTGTAAGCTTGGCTTTTTCCACTGCAACTTGTAACTCAGTTAAAGCTGAACCATCACCACATATATCGAATTTGATGTTTGTTTGACTTTGTGCAACTAACTGTTTTGCCACTTCTGGCAGAATAAAAATACCTTTATTAGATTCAATTCGACCAATATAAAGAACTTTAATGGGAAAATTACTTAAATTTGGCTCAGTAATTTGCTCAAATTGTTTTTCTCGATAGATAGCAAAACTTCTAAAAATAGGTTGATTCTGTTCATTAGTTAGCTGTTTTACTTGTTCCCCTATTTCATCAGATACAACTAAAATTGCTGTACAGTCTTTCGCAAATAAACGACGACTTAAGCGTAGGATTAACTGCTGTAATTTAGTAGGAGGAATATATTTAAGAAATAAGACACAATGTAGAGAAGGAATAACTTTAATACCAAATAAAGTAAATACAGAAAGAATAAACCAGTGAATTGTTCCATCACTAATAACAGCTACATCTGTTTGAAATCGAATTGCAGAAATTAGTAAGCCAATTCCATACCATAACATTCCTAAATGATATAAAATACTTGAAGAATTTCTAAAAGGGATTGGACGATGTTCAAGAGTAAATTGCTCATCTTGAATAATCTGTTTATCAGAATTATAAGCAATAACGTAAGCCTGAGCATTTAATTCACGGCAAACTGTATAAAATTGACCAGAGTAAGTAATTGATGTTTCTCTAGGATCATCTTTTCCAGTTTTCCAGTAGTGATAAGTTTCAATTACATTACCTGGCCCTGCCGCATATAAAATTTTAAGTGGTTTAGATTGTGAAGCAAGGCGCGACATAAATTTGTCTACTAAGTTTGTGTTTTTAAGACTAAATTTTATCTAATTAAATAATTAAAATAAAATTTAGTATGGTAATTATTTATTGTTTATTAATTTAACAATAATTTAACTCTCCATACCAAACATAGATTTAAAATTTTCAAAAATTTACGAAATAGCCTACAAAAAACTTGTTGATTATAACATCTGGAGCAGGAATTCGGGAAAATGCAACGACAACAAGAGAAGCAACGACGTAAGCGAGGAGTTATTCTGACAGTTCAAGGGTTAGAAAAACTACAGCAAGCTAAAGCTAAATCAGAATTTGAAGAAAACGCAGGGAATCGATACACCTTGGAATCTTTGAGCGAAAAAACAGGGTTAGCGGTTGATACACTGATGAAAATCCTAAAATGTGAAGAAAAAGTGGATAAACAGACACTTAAATGCTGTTTTAGAACTTTTAATTTGATTTTGGATACCAAAGATTATTTTTATCCTGAATTTCCTCTTGAATTTTCTCAAATGGTGTTCTGGGATAGTGCTGAACCACAGGAACCTGAATTACCCGAAGGTGCTATCTCTCTAGGTTCTCCATTTTATATCGAACGATCGCCAATTGAAACAGATTGTTACAAAGCAATTACCCAACCAGGTAGCTTAATTCGCATTAAAGCACCAAAACGTATGGGTAAAACGTCTTTGATGATGAAGATTATCAATTATGCTGCTCAAAAAGGCTATCATACGGTATCTTTAAACTTACAATTAGCGCAAAAAGAAGCACTACAAAATATAGATACATTTCTACAATGGTTCTGTGCTTATATCAGTGCAGAAATGAAATTATCACAACGACTGAATGAGTATTGGGATGATTTGTGCGGTAGCAATATTAGCTGTAAACTTTATTTAGAACAATATTTATTAGCCAATACTGAACATCCTTTAGTCATTGGATTAGATGATATAGATCAATTATTTCTCTATCCTGAGATAGCGGATAATTTTTTCGCTTTGCTAAGAGTTTGGCACGAAGAAGCTAAAAATAAAGCGATTTGGCAAAAACTACGGCTAATTATGATCCATTCGACAGAGGTTTATCTACCTCTTAATCTTAATCAGTCTCCCTTTAATGTTGGCGTGCCGATTTCATTAACAGAATTTACGTTAGCGCAAATTCTGGATTTAGCAAATCGCTATCAATTATTTTGGTCAAATTATGAAGGTGAAAATTTAATGAAATTAGTGGGGGGAAATCCTTATCTAGTTCATCTAGCGATTTATTATATTTCCTGTAAAAAAATGACTTTAGAGCAAATTCTAACCACTCCTTTATATTCAGAGCATTCCATCTATAAAGAGCATTTACAGCGTCAATTGTACTGTCTACAACAAACGAATTCTGATTTACTCAAAAATTTTGCTAGAGTCGTTATGTCTGAGCAGCCAATAGAGTTAGATATTGTTAAAGCTTTTAAACTACAAAGTTTAGGTTTAATTCACCTGTATAATACTAAGGCTAGAGTCAGTTGTCATTTATACCAACAATATTTTCAAGGCTATTTTGAGAGGTTTTCTCAAGCAATTTAAACAATGACCACCAATTTTTTCTATGCTTTCCCACCATTGATTACAGGAAAACTCATTAAACGGTATAAACGTTTTTTTGCAGATATTGAGTTAGAAACAGGTGAAATGATTACCGCACATTGTCCCAATACTGGCCCAATGACGGATGTTTCTACTCCAGGAAGTTTAGTACAAGTCTCTCAACAAAATAACCCTAAACGTAAGCTTAAATATACATGGGAAACCATACAAGTTAATCAAACTTGGGTTGGGATTAATACAGCACTTCCGAATAAAGTTATTAAAATAATGCTAGAAAAAAGGCTTTTTTTCAATGAATTAGGAAAATATGAATCTATTTATTCTGAAGTCGCTTATGGCAAAGAAAATAAAAGTCGCATTGATTTTTTATTAAGGTCTGATGACCCGCTTGATAAACCGATTTACTTAGAGGTTAAAAATACAACTTGGACTGATGGTCAAGTTGCTGTATTTCCCGATACAGTTACCACTAGAGGACAAAAACATTTACAAGATTTGATGGATTTATTACCCCATGCTCAACCGATCATGTTGTATTTTATTAATCGTAGTGATTGTACAGGATTTGCACCAGGTGATCAAACTGACCCACTTTATGGCAAACTTTTTCGAGAAGCAGTTGCTAAGGGTGTTTTAGTTTTACCTTGTCGATTTGAGGTCACTTTTGAGGGAATTCGTTATTTAGGTTTAGCAGATTATCTACTCTATCAACCTAGTTTTAAATTATTATAATAATGCTCTCAAAAGGGCTTGAAATTTAAGTTGTATTTCTCCTAATTCTTTTTCTGGATCTGAACCCGCTACAATTCCTGCACCTGCATACAGTCGAGCGTGATTATCTTGAATTAAAGCCGAACGAATTCCGACAATAAATTCGCTATTTCCTTGGAAGTCTACCCAACCAATGGGAGCCGCATATAATAAACGATTAAACGTTTCATATTGTTGGATTAATTCACAAGAAATTTTAGTTGGAACACCTGCTACTGCAGGAGTTGGGTGTAGTTGCGATACAATTTCTAAAGGATGAATCGATGATTTTAATTGAGCATAAATTGGTGTCCAAAGGTGTTGTATATTCGATAACTTTAACAGTTTTAAGGGAGATTGATGAGGACATAAACCTAAATTGATTAATTTTTGTGTAATAAATTCACTGACAGCTTGATGTTCCCTACGTTCTTTCTCACTTCTTAATAGATTTTGCGCTAAAATTGTGTCTTCTGTTGGTGTTTTTCCTCGCGGTGCAGAACCCGCTAACGCATCGGTTTCTAGCTGATTATTTTCAATACTAATTAGTCGTTCGGGACTAGCACCAATAAAATAGCAGCCATCACCATTACTCACAGAAAAAATATAGCAGTCAGGATGACGCTGACGCAGATTTTTTAGACAATTGACAATCTGAAATGATTGTGGAGAAATAACATCTAAAGCATGAGCGAGAACAATCTTACTAAACTTATTGAGTTCAATTGATTTGAGGGCGGATGCAACTGAATCTTTAAAGTTAGTAGAAGGATAAATTTTATAGTTAGCCGAATTCAAATCAGCATATTTAGATAATCCTAAATCTGACTCTTTGTCAAGTCTTTGTAAAAAATTTTGATGCTTAACAATGAGTTCTAAGATGGGGAAAAGATTTTGCTCAGGTTGAATAGCAATATTGATATTTAAGAAATATTTCCGATACTTTTTAATAATTTGAAATTGTGGTAAAACGACATTGGCACTCGGAAAAACTTGAGCATAGCGATCGGTCGATTCAAAAAAGGTAAAATAGCAGAGTAATAAAGGGGTTGCTTCAACCGCTTCACCAACTTTTGTAATTCTTTGTTGACAACGTTCGATAAATTGTTGTGCTTTCGCAAATCGCTCCGTTCCATCAAATTTTAAAGATGTTGCGATCCCATAACTTAAAATTGCTTCATCTTTGCGGCTGCTTTCCCAATAAAAGTGAAAGGGGTAAGAAGCGGAAATAGCCTTTAAAACTCTCAATGGATCAATTGGATCAATTTTTTGAGTAACACTGATAATTGGAGAAGTTCCATTACCTGTTGATCTCTCCTGACAAGCGTGGAGAAATTGATACAGTTCTTTCTCATCTTGTACGAGATTCACAGGATAAGGGGTAACTGGCACAGCAATAGACATTGTTAAGTGATCGTAAAGTTATTTATAATTTTTTCCTCAAAAAACCAAAATAGTGATATTGATTTTTTGAAGTTATTTGTTTAGACGATTATTGGCTGTCGGGAACGCCTTTAAAAAAGCTTTTCACCTCAAACCCTTCTTAACTATGGTATCGAAGAAAGGGAAGATAGTCAGCTACTTAAAAAACATTTACTTATTCTCAAAGGCGATAAAGAGACTGATACAATCAATAGGAAGATAATTTTAGCGTGACTTCTAGTTTGTGTCTAATGACTATTACAAGTTCGGTTGATTCATCTCAAAAAAAGTTATGGCTTGCTGCTATCAAACCCCCGATGTATAGTGTAGCGATTATGCCAATTATAGTAGGCTCGGTGATTGCTTCTAGTGAAACAAAACAATTTAATACAATCATTTTTTTATTTTTTTTGGGAGCCGCTATTTTAATTTTAGCATGGGAAAATTTAAGTAATGATGTTTTTGATTCTGAAACAGGAATAGATAAAAATAAAGCTCATTCTGTTGTTAACTTAACAGGAAACAAATCTCTGGTTTTTTGGTTGAGTAACTTGTGTTTGGGTTCAGGTATTCTCGGCATTTTAGCAATAACGGGATGGCAGCAAGATCCAACTGTATTAGAACTTATTATTTCATGTTGTCTGTTGGGTTATACTTACCAAGGGCCACCGTTTCGCCTTGGCTATCAAGGATTGGGCGAAATTATCTGCTTTTTTGCCTTTGGGCCTTTAGCAATTGCTGCGGCCTATTATTCCCAAGCTCAGAGCTTTTCTCTATCCAGTTTAGCGGCTTCAATCATTATTGGCCTTACTACCTCAATTATTCTTTTTTGTTCTCATTTTCATCAAGCAGAAGATGATTTAGCGGCAGGAAAGCGATCGCCAATTGTTCGTTTAGGAACGGCTAAAGGCTCACTAGTGCTAACATGGTCTACTTATAGTGTTTTTCTGTTTACTGTCTTATTTGTCATCCTGAAAATCTATCCCGTCGCTACCCTGCTGATTTTTGGAAGTTTGCCTTTTGCCATAAAACTTGTCAATCACGTCAAACAATATCACGCTGAACCCGAAAAAGTAAGTAACTGTAAATTTTTAGCAGTTAACTTTCATTTTGTCAGTGGTTTATTATTTGCATTAGGATTTGTCGTGTAAAAAGCAAAAACAAACTATTTATTTACCAATTTTTTCTAAAAGTTGCTGAATTGCATCTGCGTCTTGTGCTTGGGGAAACAAAGCTAAATACATCTTTAGATCTTGACTCGCCTTTAGCCAGTTCTGTAAATGATAATAGATTAAGCCGCGTTCTCGCAATTCTAGGGGATGATTGGGTGATAATATTAAAATTAAATCCAACATTTGAGCCGCTTTTTCTAATTGCTGAAGCTGAAGATAAATTTGCTTAAGGTTATTTAGCATCCTAAACAAAATTTGTTGTTTAGTGACAGGTTCTAAAAAGTGAGGCAGTAATTTCAAAGATTGTTGATAAATTTGTTGTAAACGTTCCTCACAATCTTGCTCAAACAAAACTTCTCCTTGATTAAAAGGATCAACAAAAATCCCCACTTCTTCAAATTCTGGACGAATCAAAAAATGACCAGGCATCCCAATCCCAACCATGGGAAAAGCCAGGCGATCGGCAATTTCTAGATAAATCACAGACAAAGTAATTGGAATACCAACCCGTCGTTCAATGACATGATTAAGATAACTATTTTGCGGATCGTAGTAATCTTCTGTATTACCACGAAATCCTAAATCATCAAACAGATATTGATTAATCGTTTGAATAATTTTTAGCGGATAACTTGCTTTTGGTAAACGCTCTTTCACCTCCAATGCCATCGTATCTAAAGCATTCAAATCAGCTTCAATATCTAGCTCTGGCTCATTGAGTTGAGCAATATATAAACTCGCTTTTGCTAAATTAAGATTCGTCTGAGCTTGATTTACTTCCTGCTCAAACAATAGATAAATCTGATGATAAGACTCCATTGATCAAAAAAATTGAGGCTTAAGAATATTATAGATTGATTAAGGGTTCAACGCTAATAACAAAATATTTTGAGAGATTGTTGATTTTATCAAGAATTTCGGGAACTCTATAACTGAGACACCTATTTAGCTCACTTAGATGGAAGTTGCGATGACGACTGCCAAATATCCTTCATATAACCCGATTTCAATTCGAGAATTTACAGCTTCAAAGCAAGCTAGTTTTTTTGAAAGCCTGAAACAGCCCAGGTTTAGTGGTCAAGTGGTGTTGACGGGAGTTAAGGGACAGAAATGGTTTTTCTATTTCTATCTAGGACGAATTATGTACGCTACGGGTGGTTTACATCCCGTGAGAAGATGGCGGCGTAGTCTGGTTCTCTATTTTCCGCAAATGCTGGCTCAAGGTTCATCACTAGACTTAGATCTAGCCAGTCTTGGCACAGGCGATCCTCAAATTTGTTGGGAATATCGATTATTGTGCTTGTGGGTAGAACAACAAAAAATCAACCGTGAACAAGCAGCAAGAATGATTCGCGGTACGGTGGTTGAGGTGCTTTTTGATATTACGCAAAGCATGGAAATTACCTGTGAACTCAGACAGGATGATTTACTCACAGCGCGACTGGTTCTTATTGATGCAGAACAAGTGGTTGCTGAAGCTCAACAACGTTGGAATGCGTGGCAAGGTGCGAAAATTGCCGATCGCTCTCCAAATTGGGCCCCTGTGATCCGACAAAGCGAACAACTCCAGCAACGAACCTCACCTCAAGTTTATGATACCCTGAAACAACTCCTTGACGGACATCAAACCCTCAGAGACTTAGCGGTACGGATGAAACGAGATGTTTTAGCGGTGACAAGTTCTTTGTTACCCTACATCCAAATGGGTTTAGTGGAATTAACTATGATCGCTGATTTACCTTCTCCCATTGCCGCACCACCATCTAAACCGTTTGAGGTTGAATCACGCGCCACAGGGGCATTAATTGCCTGTGTTGACGATAGTCCTCTGATGTGCCAAACCCTTGGAAAAATTGTTATCAGTGCGAGTTATCAATTTATTGGGATTAATGATCCCCTTAGAGCGATCGCCATTCTCTTAGCCCGCAAACCTGAATTAATTTTCCTTGATTTAGTGATGCCTAATGCGAATGGATATGAAATTTGTTCTCAACTCCGTAAATTAACGTTTTTCCGCAATACCCCGATCGTAATTTTGACGGGTAATGACGGACTGATTGATCGAGTTCGTGCCAAAATGGTGGGTTCATCTGACTTTATCAGTAAACCCGTTAATCCAGAAATCGTGTTGAATACCATCCGAAAACACCTTCGGCAAGATGTAGCCCTTTAAATCATTTCTTGCGTCATTTATTTAACAATCACCTTTTATTATTGAGGACATTATTATGAGTACCGCTTTAGTCATCGAAGATTCTCTAACAGAAAGAGAAATTATTACACATTATCTAAAATCAGCAGGTGTCACCGTTTTAACTGTTAATAGTGGTGAAGAAGCTCTAGAAAAACTGACTAAATTAAGTCCCGATCTGATTATTTTGGATGTTGTTTTACCTGGACGCAGTGGCTTTGAAATTTGTCGAGTCCTGAAAGCCGAATCAAACACCAAAAAAATTCCCGTCATTATGTGTTCTACCAAAGATAGCGAAATGGATAAATTTTGGGGCATGAAACAAGGAGCAGATGCTTATATCCCTAAACCCATTGATCAAGAATTATTGGTACGCACCGTCAAAAACTTGTTACGCTCTTAAAGAATTCAAGTGAACAAAATGACCTTTGATCTATTTTCTCCCACATCTTCAAACTTACAAAAATCTTTCCAAGAACAATTTTTACGGTTTAATCTCATTCCAGATACGACCGTCCTCCTTCCTGTTGCTCAACTAATCGAAGTCTTAACAATTCCCATTCCTCAGATTATCCCCATTCCTCAGATGCCTTCTTGGGTGATGGGGGTCTATAATTGGCGCGGTGAGGTTCTCTGGATCGTTGATTTAGGAAATCTTTTAGGGTTAACACCTGTTCATCAACAAGCTTTGATTATTTCTAACTATCGAGCGATCGTCATTCATGACGGAAAAGATATGCCGAATCAAACTCGTTCTAGCACTCCGATGCTTGGTCTTGTTGTGAGTCAAGTCGAGGATATCGAATCAGTTAACCCAGATGAGATCCAGTCTCCACTCGCGTCGGCGGTTTCTGCCTCAATCGCTCCTTTTTTACGTGGCTATTGGCTCAAAAATAATGGAGATTTGTTAATTGCTCTTGATGGTGCAGCAATTCTAGCCGCCATGCCCAAAGCTTAATAAATCTTATTCCATGTTTTTGGCGATCGCTGGTAGCTGTAAATAAGTCGGATATGTTCCCTCACTCTTGATCCGCTTAATTTCTCCTTCAGTAATGGGTAGATTTTGCTTAGATGCGATCGCTTTGACTAGATCACCTCGATCAATCACACCCGAAACCGCCCCCGCAGGCGATAGCACTGTGATATATCGATCTTGAGAAGCTTCTAGGGCTTTAATCACACCAACAATTGATGTATTTTCCGATACTGAAGGAATCGTGTTTAAAGGATGAACCAGATCTAAAAGTGTTTTTTCCTCCCATTGACTTCTTTCGCTCTGTTGTATTTCATCAAGCTTGATCATTCCGCGATATCTGCCCTCACTCGCGGCATAATAGGCCATCGATGTCGGCAAACCAGCTAAAAGATAAGTATCGATAAACTCTTTTAAACTCAGATGAGCATTAACGACTCTAAAATCGTGGGTCATCGCATCAAGGGCCGACAAATTGAGTAAGCTTTCTTGTAGAACCGTCAGACGATCATAGGCTGTGGCATTGCGGAGAATAAACCAACCCACAAAAGAGATCCATAAACCCCCCAGATCACCGAGTAAGATTACGACAAAAACACCCAAAAGAACGCCAGCCCAACCGATTAGCCGACCACTCGCCGAAGCCCAGCGCATTCCGAGTAAGCGATCCCCTGTAACTTTCCAAACCAAAGCTTTTAAGATTTGACCGCCATCGAGGGGTAAACCTGGAATCAGATTAAACATCGCCAACACTAAATTAAGATTAGCGAGATCTTGGACTAAAAAACCAGCCAGCGATGTACTTGGCCAAACCTGAGTTAATCCGAAGAAGACACCAAAAAGCGTTAAACTTACCATCGGCCCAGCAATGGCAACCGCTAAAGCTTCTTTTGGACTTTGAGACTCTCGATCAATTGAAGCCAGTCCTCCAAAGAGAAATAAGGTAATTGAATTAACTTTAATTCCCTGGGAACGGGCGACTAAACTGTGACCCAATTCATGGAGTAGAACCGAACTAAATAATAATAGAGACATGACTAAGCCCACGCCTCCCCCAATTAGAGGATTATTGTGAGTTAAACCTGCTGCTGTCACGTTACCCGCATTAAGCAGCGTCACAAAAACTAAAATCAATAACCAGGATTGATCGACATAAAAAGGAATACTGAATAATGTACCGATTTGCCAGCTTGACCGCATAATGATTTATTGTTGTGCTACTCGCGTTCTTCCGAACAGCCCTCCTATCTCTAGGATAAACAAGCTGATTGCTATCTTGCGCTTAGTCGATCGATAAATTTTGTCCTGCTGAACGATCGAGTAGCCACCAGAGTTCCCCTTGAGGTTGAATTAGACGGGATGGATAAGTCATCGCATCACCTTCGGGGGCAAACACTTCAGCTAAAGCATTTTGTTTATTCGATCCTGCGACTAAAAAGATTACACAACGAGCTTGATTAATTAGAGGCGCGGTAAAGGTTAAACGGGGTTGTCCGTCTTTTTGACCAACTGTGATCAGGCGATCTTTCACATTTAAAGCTTCTGTGTGGGGAAATAGGGATGCCGTATGACCATCATCGCCCATTCCTAAGAGAATAATATCGAAAGCGGGAAAGACCCCAGGGTTAATCTGAAAGTATTCAAGCAGCGACGTTTCATACTTTCGAGCATCTAGGGCGGGATCAGGACTTCCCGTCGGCATCGCATAAATATTAGTAGAAGGGATCTCAATTCGATCTAATAAAGCTTGTTTTGTCATGCGTTGATTACTATCGGGATGATCTGGATTGACATAACGTTCATCGCCCCAAAAAATTGCTATTTTTTCCCAGGGTAATGATTGTTCGGCCAACGCTTCATAAAGTGGTTTTGGTGTACTGCCACCCGATAAAACGAGTGTACATTTTCCCCGTTGTTGAATAGCTTGTTCAATTTTTTCAAGGACTAACGTTAATCCTTGTTTAACCAAAGAGGGTAGATCGCTTAAGGTCATGACTTGTTTTTTCATATATTTTCAATCGATGCAAAAAAATGTATCGTTTATGGGCTAGGATTTAAGATTAGTTAAACTAGGTTAAAAACTTAATTGATGGTTAATTCCATTGTGTTTATATTATATTGGGGTAATCTAATGTGATTTTATAGCTGGCTATCACTAAGCTTAGTGTGATCTAGAATCTATTATGCTTTCCAACTTAGCCTACTAAAAAGTAGAATAAACCAAGCGAGGGCGATTTGACTTTTTTTTTAGGTTTTTCTAAGGTTTGGCTATTCCAATCAAGGTCCCTCTTGAGTAGAAAGAGATACTAGATTAACTCTAACAGGACTTTCAAAAGTTTTATTGATTCACAAAAGGTCTAACCAATATTCTTTAACTCAATTGACATACAAGCGATGAACATTTCAAAATACACGACCCTTTGTCTTAAATTAGCTGGGTTAATTTTTATTCTCTCCTTTTTACTGGATACGCTTACCTTTGCGATCCCTTTCCAGTGGCAAAATTCCCAATGGCAGATCGGTTTTGTGACGGCGATCGTTGATCGTGGCATTGTGCCGATGGTGGGAATGGTTCTAATTGTACTCGCTAGTTGGATTGATAGTACGCTTAATACTCCAGCAGCTACAGCTAAAGCTTCGACGTTTTTAAAAATTTTTACGTTTATTTTGGCGAGTTTGCTCGGATTACTCTTTCTGTTGCTGATTCCCATTCATTTTAACAATATTAATCAAGTTAAAACCAACGCTTTAGAGCAAATTCAAAAAGGAGCCGATCAAGGAGAGGAGCAAATTAAACAATTTTTAGCGAATTTAAACAATTTATCCCAAAATCCTCAGTTATTGACTCAAGAAATAGCTCAAAGAACACAAGTGATTGAAAGTGGTCAATTTCAAGGTAGACCATTGACCGAACAACAATTAGTACAACTTCGTCAACAAAAAGATCAGCTACAAAATCTTAGAGATTTGGCGAGAAAACCAGCCGACTTTAAGAAAAGACTCGATGAGATTAGAAATCAACTACAAACTCAATTGCTTGATCGTAGAAGAGAAGCAGAAAATCAGGCGAATACTGAAGCCCTCAAACAATGGTTACGGATTTGTTTGAGTAGTTTAATGTTAGCCATCGGTTATAGTGTGATTGGTTGGTTGGGTTTACGAGGTGTTGGACTCCTCTCAGGAAACCTCAAAGAATCAAAACGCTAAAAATTAAGTCTCCTAACCCGCGTCTTAAATTGATGCGGGATTTTTTTAATTACTTATATTGCTTTAAATCTATAAATAACATTCATTCAAATCTATTTTTCTGTTCCAGTCTTTGAACTCAAAAATCGTTGAAACCCAGTTAAATCAACACTCTTAATCCAAACTTATCAATAAAATTAAATTTTCCTAAAATTTTTTTTCAGAAAAATCAATAATTATTTGGAAAATCATGTAATATACTCTATATAACCCAGTGAGTTGTTCAACTGACCGAGTTACTAAATCTTACAAAAGCTGACTAGAAGAGGCATCTAGCCCAAACTCTAGCCAAATCGAGAAAGCTTTTATTAAACATCTATAGACACACTTATTCTGCTTTTAAAGTAATTTCCAGCAGGGAGGGAATTTATGTCTGATTTTTCAAGAAGAAGATTTTTAACGACGACTGCCGCATCTGCTGCAGGGGCTGTATTACTGAAAGGATGTTTTGGAAATCCCCCAGAACCCACTGGTACAGCCAGTTCACCGACAACCACAACACCAACAACCAGCGCACCAACGGCTCTAACGCCAGAAACCACACCCGAAACCCCACAAGTCAAATTAGGATTTTTGCCAATCTTTGAAGCAGCACCTCTAATTATTGCTCAAGAAAAAGGATTTTTTGCTAAATACGGGATGACAGGTGTTGATGTCTCCAAGCAAGCAAACTGGGGTTCTGCTAGGGATAACGTAGAGATTGGATCAGCAGGGGGGGGTATTGATGGTGGACAATGGCAAATGCCCATGCCTTACCTAATTTCTGAAGGATTGATCACCAAAAACAATGTTAAGGTTCCCATGTATGTTTTAGCAATGCTAAACACTCAAGGGAATGGCATTGCAGTTGCTAACACCCAAGAAGGTAAAAATATTGGTTTAGATGCCAGCAAAGCAAAAGATTATATTATTGGTTTAAAACAAGCGGGCAACCCATTTAGAGCCGCCTACACATTTCCTAGAGCCAATCAAGACTTTTGGATTCGTTATTGGTTAGCTTCTGGTGGCGTTAACCCAGATACAGATGTCAATCTATTAACTGTACCTGCTGCTCAAACCGTAGCCAACATGAAAACGGGAACGATGGAAGCTTTCAGTACAGGTGATCCTTGGCCGGCTCGGATTGTTGGAGATGACATTGGTTTTGTCGCTGCCTTGACCGCGCAGATTTGGCCATACCATCCCGAAGAATATTTGGCCATGCGTGCGGATTGGGCTGACAAGAATCCGAAAGCGACAAAAGCAATTCTCAAAGGCATCATGGAGGCTCAACAGTGGTGCGATGTGGAAGGCAATCGAGCAGAAATGGCTCAAATTCTTTCTGGTGCGAAGTATTTTAACGTTCCTGCCACTGTTCTTGAACCCATGTTACTCGGAACTTATCCAATGGGTGATAACCAGCCAGAAATTAAAGATTTTCAGAAAGCCGCTTTATATTGGAAATCCCCTCGCGGTAGTGTATCTTATCCCTATAAGAGTCTTGATTTATGGTTCTTGACTGAAAGCGTTCGCTGGGGATTTTTACCTAAAGATACCTTAACGAATGCGAAAGCATTAATCGATAAAGTAAATCGGGAGGATATTTGGAAAGCCGCAGCAAAAGAAGCTGGTGTTCCTGATGCTGATATACCGACCAGTACCTCCCGAGGTGTTGAAAAGTTTTTTGATGGAAAAGTATTCGACCCAGAAAATCCCCAGGCCTACCTCGATAGTTTAGCAATTAAAAAAGCTTAAGTATCTAAGTCCAATTACCTAAAAGGAGCGTTCATCATGACGGCAACAATCAGAAATCGTAACGGCGCAGGTTCTTCTAATGCTTTCGCTAAGTTTTGGAAAAAGAATGGTAAAAATATTATTCCTCCGATCATCGGGATTCTTAGTTTTCTAGCGATTTGGCAACTTTGTTCAATGATTGGATTAATTAAATTACCTCCTCCAAGTGATCTAATTACCAATGAGAGAACCCGTACTTATTTACTGTATCCCTTTTTCAATCGTGGCGGCACCGATGTCGGTCTATTTTGGCAAGTCTTAGCCAGCTTACAACGTGTTTTAATTGGCTATGTCTTTGCAGCAATTGTAGGCATTAGTGTTGGGATTATTATTGGACTCAATTCTTTTTGGAATAAAGCTTTAGATCCTCTGTTTCAATTCTTAAGAACAGTTCCGCCCTTAGCATGGGTTCCTCTAGCCTTAGCTGCTTTACAACAAAACCAACCTGCTGCGTTATTCGTTATCTTTATTACTGCTGTTTGGCCAATTTTGATTAATACTGCTGTTGGTGTACAACAAATTCCTCAAGACTACATCAACGTTAAAAAAGTCCTCAAACTTTCCAAACAGAAGTTCTTCTTCAAGATTCTGATTCCTTCCGCCCTTCCTTACATTTTTACTGGTTTAAGAATTGCGATCGGTCTTGCTTGGTTAGCGATTATTGCAGCAGAAATCGTTATGTCTGGTATCGTCGGAATCGGCTTCTTTATCTGGGATTCTTATCAAAATAACTACATCTCTGACATCATTTTAGCTCTGGTTTATATCGGTGCAGTTGGTTTAATCCTAGATCGTCTGGTCGCTTTTATCCAATCACGTATTCTTCCAGAACAATAATTTTTTGGACATACAACCCGATGAGTGTATGGGTTTGGTCGCCAAACCCTATATAAACAAAATAAATTAAATAGGAAAAAAACAATGAGTGTCTTTGTTGCAGTTGATAATATTGATAAAGTGTTTCCCCTATCTGGTGGAAGTGAATATATCGCCCTCAAAGGAATTAATTTAGATATTAAAAAAGGTGAATTTATTTCTTTGATTGGTCACTCTGGCTGTGGCAAATCAACCCTACTCAACATGATTGCTGGTTTAGATTTACCCAGTGAAGGAATCGTAACCTTAGAAGGACAACGCATTTCTGAACCAGGCCCCGAAAGAATGGTCGTATTCCAAAACTATTCTTTACTTCCCTGGTTAACCGTTCGTCAAAATATCGCCCTTGCCGTCGATGAAGTTATGACGGGTTTACCTGATGCAGAACGCAATCAAATTATTGAAGAACATATTGATCTTGTTGGGTTGCGTCATGCTGTAGACAAACAACCAGGACAACTTTCGGGGGGGATGAAACAACGGGTAGCGATCGCACGAGCCTTAGCCATCCGTCCGAAACTACTATTATTAGACGAACCTTTTGGTGCGTTGGATGCACTAACCAGAGGAAATTTACAAGAACAGTTGATGCGAATTTGTGAGGAATATCATGTTACTTCAGTCATGGTGACTCACGATGTTGATGAAGCAGTATTATTATCCGATCGAATTGTCATGCTCACCAATGGGCCTGGCTCGAAAATTGGTGGTATCCTAGAAGTCGATATCCCGCGTCCTCGGAAACGGATGGAAGTGGTAAATCATCCTAGTTATTACAGCCTCCGCAGTGAAATTATCTATTTCCTCAACCAACAAAAACGGATCAAAAAAATTCGAGCGCAAAAAACGGCTGTAGTTGCCCGTCATGGACTCGAAAAAGTTAACTTAGAAATTGGTTTTGTCCCTCTAACTGCCTGTGCGCCGTTAGTCGTTGCTAAAGAGAAAGGATTGTTTGCTAAACATGGTCTAGATGAGGTTAATTTAGTCCGTGAAACCAGTTGGCGGGGGATCGTCGATGGGATGATCGGTGGTTACTTAGATGCGGCTGAAATGCCCTCTGGAATGCCAACTTGGTTAACGGCGGGTGGACAGGATGAACAATCTGTACCCATTGTTTCTTCTTTAACCATGACCCGCAACGGTAACGCGATTACTTTGGGTAAAAAGTTTTATGAAGCAGGTGTTTTGAATAGTAATGCCCTGAAACGCTATTTACTCGAATCGGCGGAAGAACGTCATACATTTGGTATGGTTCACCCGTCATCAATGCACAATTTATTATTGCGTTATTGGTTAGCGTCTGGTGGTATTGATCCAGATCATGATGTTCATCTAGAAACCATTCCCCCCGCACAAATGGTTGCCGACCTCAAAGCAGGTACCATTGATGGTTATTGTGTGAGTGAACCTTGGAACCTACGGGCCGCGATGGAAGGTGTCGGGTTTACAGTAGCAACAGATCTTGAAATCTGGCAAAATCACCCTGGAAAGGTTTTAGGGGTGCGTGAAGATTGGGCGAATGCGTATCCCAATACCCACGTTGCTTTAGTCAAAGCCCTTTTAGAAGCTTGTGCCTACTGCGCCGATCCCACTCATCGAGAAGAGATCAGACATTTACTCGCTTCTCGTCAATATCTTAGTACGAAAGTAGACTACATTCAACTCGCTGATCCAAATGAGCAATCTTGTAGTTTAGATCATCCCATGTGGGAACCCGCCCATCATTTATTTTATGGCGAAGGCGTAAATCGTCCCAGTCGTACCGAACATCTTTGGATGATGACACAGATGGCGAGATGGGGGCATATTCCTTTCCCTCGTAACTGGGTAGAGATCTTAGAAAGAGTATGTAAAGTGAGTGTTTTTAGTACCGCAGCCCGTGAATTAGGTTTAGGGGATATTAAATATCGCCGCTCACCAATTATATTGTTTGATGGGATTGAATTTGATGCAGAAGATCCGATCGGCTATCTGAATAATCAAACGATTAAACAGAATGTGACAATGGCTGAGGTAGCTGTTAATCATCGATCATCCGTCGGCCAAAGTTTAGTAGCCGCCTAAAGGGTTGTCGGGGTTTGGTCGCCAAACCCTTCTCTATTTTCATCCATTAGATATCAAAACCCTCTTTTTTCTGTCATAAAATGTAAGGAGTAATGATCATGGCATACACGACCACACAAACAATCAATCCATACGAGCAAACTTCACTCAATGAAGCTTTTTTAAAAATTGATAATGTCTCAAAAATTTATCCAACTCCGAAAGGGCCTTATACGGTTCTCGATGGTGTTAATCTGACGGTTAATGAAAGTGAATTTATCTGTGTTATTGGTCACTCTGGCTGTGGGAAATCAACTTTATTAAATATGGTTTCGGGTTTTGCCGATGCGACCTATGGCTCGGTTAAATTAAAAGGGAAAGATATTGTTGAACCAGGCCCCGATCGCATGGTGGTTTTCCAAGGTTACGCGCTATTACCTTGGTTAACGGTTTTTGAAAATGTTTATTTAGCAGTTGATTCGGTTTATCCTAGTAAATTAGAGGCAGAAAAAAGAGCAATTGTCAAGGAACATTTAGCTTTAGTAGGATTAAGTGAAGCAGCCGACAAGAAACCTCCACAAATTTCGGGGGGGATGAAACAACGGGTTTCCATTGCGCGGGCTTTATCAATCCGTCCTGAAGTGTTAATCTTAGATGAACCGTTTGGGGCGTTAGATGCAATTACTAAAGAAGAATTGCAAGAAGAATTACTGAAAATCTGGCAAGATCATCGCTGTACGGTTTTGATGATTACGCATGATATTGATGAAGCTTTGTTTTTAGCCGATCGTTTAGTGATGATGACCAATGGCCCATCTGCTAATATTGGAGAAATCCTCAATATTCCTTTCCCCCGTCCGAGAGATCGCGATCGGATTATGGAAGATCCTGAATATTATAATCTGCGGAACTATGCTTTAGACTTCCTCTATAATCGTTTCGCTCATGATGATGATGCTGCGTAATTAAAGCTGTCATTAAATTTTAAGTTATATTTAAGATAAGGTGGTATGGTTGTACTCACCTTATTTGATTTTTTATGGGTTGAATTTCTAAACTTTTTTTGATATTTCTATATACAGAGGAGATGATTATGCAATCTGTAGAACAACAATATATTACACCCGAAGAATATTTAGAACGGGAAGAAACAGCTAAAGACAAAAGTGAATATGTTAATGGACAAATAATTCCTATGGCAGGTGCATCAACAAATCATAATCGATTAATGTTAAATTTCGGTACTCAATTAAATATTGCTTTTGATAATAATCCAGATTATGAAGTTTTTATCGCTGATGTTCGTCTTTGGATGCCTCAGTGTAATGTTTACACTTATCCCGATATTATGATTGTTAGGGGCGAGGCTGAATATTATGAAAATCGAACAGATACAATTACTAATCCTCAAATTATTATAGAAATTCTTTCAGCTTCAACAAAAGGATATGATAAAAATAAAAAATTTTCAAACTATCGAACTATTCCCAGTTTTCAAGAATATATTTTAGTTACTCAAACTTCAAAACAAATTGATCAATATGTCAAAGTTAGTAATAAACAATGGTCTTTATATGAATATAACGAAGAAGACGAAAAAATGATCTTGCAAACCGTGCCTGTTGAAATCACTTTAGCGGAACTCTACAAAAGAGTAAAATTCTTAGATAACTAATCTAAACATAAAACTTAAAAAATTTTCTCTATCTTATAGGGGATGTAAATCAGTCACGCAATCAGGCTAGATAGACTAGGAGAGTATCAATAAAGCTAATTCTATAGATTGATCCTTGTAACGTTTATTATTATTTTTTATTCTTGCCAATAATGGAAAAAACTTTAGCCTTTCTCCCCGATAATCCTCTTGTTGCTTTTACTATTCTGCTTTTAGTTATTTTAACACTACCGCCACTTTTTGAGCGAATTAAATTGCCTGGGCTAGTGGGCTTACTCTTTGCAGGAGTCGTGTTAGGAAAAAATGGCTTAAATGTCCTCGACGGTGAATCCGAAAGTATGCACTTACTTGAGGATATTGGAAAGATTTATCTGATGTTTGTTGCGGGGTTAGAAATAGATTTAAGTGAATTTCGCAAAACAAAAGATCGTTCGATAGGTTTTGGATTTGCTACTTTTATTATTCCACTAATTATCGGAACTGCTGTCGGGAGAATTTTTGATTATGGTTGGAATGGTGCTATTTTAATCGGTTCTTTATTTGCTTCTCATACTCTTTTAGGCTATCCAATTGTACAGCGTTTAGGTGTTGTTAGAAATGAAGCGGTAATGGTAACGATTGGTGCGACAATCTTTACAGATATTTCGGCTTTAGTAGTTTTAGCAGTTTGTCTTTCGATACATCAAGGCGATTTTACTGTTGCAGGTCTGATTTTTCAATTAGTCGCATTAGGTATTTATTGTCTAGTAGTTCTTTTTGGCTTAGATTGGGCGGGGAAAAAATATTTTGAACGGACTGGAGATGAGGAAAGTAATCAATTTCTCTTTGTGCTATTTGCCGTCTTTCTGGCTGCATTAGGGGCGCAAGTGATTAATGTTGAAAAGATTGTAGGGGCTTTTTTAGCAGGATTAGCGGTTAATGATGTTTTAGGAAGAAGTCCCGTTAAAGAAAAAATTGAGTTTTTAGGAAGTACTTTATTTATTCCGATGTTTTTTGTGGCGATGGGTTTATTAATAAATATTCCCATTTTTCTTAAAACTATTACTACTCAATTTCCTTTAATGCTGGCTATTGTTTTAGGATTAATTGTCGCCAAATTTTTAGCCGCTTTTATTAGTAAAATTGTTTATCGTTATAATTTTAATGAAGGGATGACGATGTGGTCACTTTCATTACCACAAGTTGCCGCCACTTTAGCCGCCGCTTTAGCCGCCTATCAAGCGAAAAATGTCGCAGGAGAAAGACTTTTAAACGAAGCGACTTTTAATAGTGTCATTGTTTTAATGCTGGTGACTTCTATTTTAGGCCCTTTATTAACGGCGAGATTTGCGAGAAATCTTGCTGTACCTAAAGCCAAGCTAGAAGATACTTCCGAAAAAAGAGATATTATTCTTTCTGAATTACTTCCAATTGCCGAACCTTTTGCCCCAAATCATCCTTTTACGATCGTTGTTCCGATCTATAATCCTACAACACAGCGCAATTTAATCGAAATGGCGGCGTTAATTGCCCGTCATGAGTCTGGTATTGTCATTCCCCTTTCGGTGGCTACATCTCATGTTCATATGGACTCACCACAACTGAATACACGTCTTTATCGAAGTCGAGAAATGTTAGGACAAGCGGTTCAACTGAGTCAAGAATTTGAAGTAGAATCCCAACCCGCGATCCGCATTGATGATAAGATTTCTCATGGCATTAGTCGGGCAGCCCGTGAAAAAAATGCCGATTTAATTATTATGGGTTGGAGTAAAACCTTTGGCTTACGGGCGCGTCTTTTTGGTACTGTTATTGATAGTGTATTCCGTTCTGCACATTGTCCTGTCGCTGTGATGCGTCTTTTGGATGAACCCGTTAACATTCATCATCTTTTGGTACCTGTAAAAAATATTACACCCGAAATGATCAGGGTCATTCGATTTGCTCATCTTTTAGCGGATACAAATCAGGGTTCTGTAACATTGTTGCACGTTTGCGGCCGTTATACCTCTCCTAGTCAAATTGATAGTTTTAAAGAAGATTTATTAAATTTAGTCAATCAATTAGGGTTTCCTGTAACATCCGAAATTAGAACGATCGTTCAAGATAATATTTCCCAAGTGATTATCAAAGAATCGAAATCCTATGATTTAACGATTTTACGTTCCGTTCGTCGTCAAACCGCAGGGGGCGGGCTTGCTGTCAGTGACTTGACGACAGAACTTTTAAAAAGACTAACAGGTTCACTGGTTTTATTCGGCGAACCAGAAAAAAATACCTAATTGCTATCTTGGTCTTAACAAAACGAGATAATTGAGATTATTACAAGATATTAACTTTTTTAGAAACCAAAATTATTTTAAATGAGGTAATAAACAGAAGATAAACAAATTATCAATAAAGGTGAACAAAATGGATATTTCTCCATTTGAATTGTTATTGAAACCGATTGCACCTCGTACAGCAACGGCTTCTACTGTTAATGTATTAAGTCGAGTGATTGTTCAAGGCTATTTTTTAACAGTTTCTAACTTAGAAAAAAAAGATCGTAAATTAAAATTATCTTTCACAATTAGTGATCCTTCAGATCCGCCAAATGCTTCTCCAGCCAATGAAACTAGAGTTTTAGATAATAAAACTGTTCTATTGTATGATGTTGCTGCTAAAAATGTTTCGATCAATTTTCGACGAACTGAAATAGTCAACGAAAAATTTATTAGATATGAAAGCGATAGTTTTGCCCTACCCAGTTGGGCTACTGTCTCATTGCAGCTATTACCAGATGTTCAACAATTTTTAAGTAATTCGCAATCTCTTTTAGAGGTACGAGGGTTTGCTTCTTTAACTTCTGATGATGCGGTGTCTCCAGGTGAACTATTTTTTAATCCTGAAATTCGAGGTACTTTTATTCCAGATAACTTAAGAGATCCAGTTAAAGATATTGATTTCGATCAAATCGCTTATTCTTTAGGAACGACACGGGCTAAAGTTTAATTAGAGAAAAAATGGGTTGAACTGATAATCCAACCCATCCTATCATTAACGTCCAAAACCGGGTATTAAAGATTTTTTGAGTCGCTGCATCGCTTGTTCAACCACATCACTATATCTCAGTTTTCCACAAAGGATTTTACCCATAATTTGCCCTGCTGCGGGACGTTTGACCCCAACTTTATAGGCAATCTGAGTAAACTGATAGAATAAACCTGCTAGACGTTGTGCTAAAACCATGTCTACACCCCATTCATCATCAATAATATCGGTGTATCTCGTTAAAGCATTTGTATCACCCGATAAAGCTTGATCAATGGCTTCTGCTGCTCTTACTCCTGTTAGAATAGAAGGTCTAATCCCTTCCCCAATGAGAGGATCTAAAATTCCTGCTGCTTCACCTGCGATTAATGCTTGACGAGTGTGTAGGATTGGTTTTTCTGTCCAAACTGCCAGGGGATATTCGTAATATTGAGCGTGAGATGTATCAATACCCGATGCAGAGGCATAGTTAAACAGTTGTTTTTTTAATTCGTCAGATTTAATTTTCCCTTTGAAACATCCTGCACTAATGGTATAACCATCTGCTTTGGGAAAGTTCCAAATATAGCCATTTTTTATAGAACCAAAGTCGAATGATGCAGTATGAAGTTTAGTATTAGGGATAGCGGTTTTAATTTCGAGTGTTGCCCCTATACTATTTTCTCTTGACGGAAATCCTAACCATTGTGCGGTTTTTCCTGTGACTCCATCAGCAGCAATGAGATATTTAGCTTGATAAGTTCCGTTAGAAGTGGTGATCTCCCAGTGATCTTGCTGAAAGGAACACGCTTTTACTTCTGTATTATTTTTGATCTGTGCGCCTTTGTTTTGAGCTTGCTGACACAAAAAATCGTCAAACTGATCTCGTTTTACCATCCACATTGGATCTAGCATACTCAAATCGGATGCTACTGGATCGCCATGTTTCCAAGTGTAGCGAACTGTATTGATTGTATTGCTAATGACGGGCGTAAAATCAAAGTCAAACCATTTGTTAATTGCAGGGGAAACACCACCACCACAAGGTTTATAACGGGGTAGACTTGCTTTGTCTAAGATGACGACAGAACGTCCTTTTTTAGCTAAGTGATAGGCTGCGGTTGCTCCAGCAGGGCCAGCACCAATAATAATACAATCTAGCATAGGGTACTTTTTTGGCAAAGATTTGGATTATTATAAGCACAATTACAATGATTTGGCTAGAGAAGACTACGGCAATTTCAGAGAATTTTTACTTCTATTATAAGAAGTCCTCAAGGTATCGAAAAGCTAGATCAATTCGGGTGGTTTTTCTTAAATACACTGTTTAGGTTACGAAGATTACCCGCAAAAAACCTAAAAATTATTATAAACGTTCTAAATAACTTAATAAATCGGTCATATCCTGCGTAGTGGGCTGAAATTTCGGCATTGGTGGCGTTTTCCCGCTAATAACTTGATTAATCAGACTAACTCTCGATTTTCGTTTTGAGACATGGTGTAAACTAGGGCCAACACTGCCATCAGCTTTGATGCCATGACAAACAGCACAATTAATCTGAAAAATCTCCGAACCTCGTTTTAGATCTCCCGATAACGATAACACTTCTCGAATATAAGGATCGGAAATTTGATGAAAATATAAGCCTATCGTAATGGTAAAGATGATCAACAAAGCTGTCATCATCCCAATTAGAAGACGATGCAGTGCTATTTTAGATCCCGTTAGCTGACTATCCACAGATTATTTTAAAGTTTAATGATTATATCTTTACATTTTGCAACGATATGGGCTAAAAAAACTACTTTTGTTAATTTGACTTAATAGTTTTGTTTAGATTCGTCACAAAATTGTTACTTTAAAACTTTGTTTCGGACACATAGTCCAGTAGGATAAGATACAGGACTGATGTTTGAGCAGAAGGAGACCCGATCATGATTGAACCCTTGACTTTAGGGATTGCGCTAGGTTGCATCTTTATTACCCTTGCTGGCTTGTTTTTTGCTGCATATATGCAGTACAAACGCGGTAAGCAACTCGGAATCGACTAAACATAATTATCCCACACTGGGGAATTTGTCTTCAGTGTGGGACATTAATAATATTTCGTTTTTCAACAAAAACACTACACTACACAGCACGTTTTTAATATTTTGTCAAGGTTTTAAAACGACCTTTGTACAGTTTTCCTTCTTATTCTTAAAGATATCATAGGCTCTTGGGGCATCTTCAAGAGGTAGACGATGGGAAATAATATAAGATGGATCGATTTCGCCGTTTTGGATTCGTTCAAGTAAAGGACGTAGATACTTGTGAACGTGGGTTTGTCCCATCTTCATCGTTAAACCTTTATTAAACGCTGCACCCATCGGTACTTTGTCGATAAATCCACCGTAAACCCCAGCTAGAGAAACAGTTCCACCCTTACGACAGCTAACGATCGCTTGACGTAAGACATTCGGACGATCGGTTTCCATGCGTACAGCCTGCATGACTTTATCGTAAAATCCTTCTAGACCCATACCATGCGCTTCTAGACCGACGGCATCTAAACAAGCATCAGGCCCGCGTCCTCCCGTCATCTCTTTTAAAGCTTCTCCCACATCGATTTCTTCATAGTTGAGAATTTCCGCCCCACTCATTTCTTGAGCCATTTTCAGGCGTTCGGGAAAACGGTCAATGGCAATGACTCGTTCTGCACCCAGTAAAAAGGCACTTTTAATCGCAAACTGTCCGACAGGGCCACAACCCCAAATTGCGACAATATCCCCAGGTTGAATATTACAGTTTTCGGCTGCCATATAGCCTGTTGGTAAAATATCGCTGAGGAAAAGTACTTGATCATCCGCTACACCATCAGGAACCTTAATCGGGCCAACATCGGCAAAGGGGACACGTGCATATTCAGCCTGTCCACCCGCGTATCCTCCAAAAAAGTGAGAATAGCCAAAAAGTGCGGCAGGAGAATGACCATATAGCTTTTCAATTAATCCCGCATTCTCAGAAGGATTAGAGTTATCGCACAATGACCATAAATCTCGGTTGCAGAAGAAACACTGACCACAGGAGATGGGAAAAGGAACCACGACGCGATCGCCTTTTTTCAGTTTTTGGACATTTGGCCCTACTTCGACCACTTCCCCCATAAACTCGTGACCCATGATATCGCCCGCTTTCATCGTCGGGATAAAGCCATCATAGATATGTAAATCTGAGCCACAAATAGCGGTAGAAGTAATTTTAATAATGGCATCTCGTGGGTTAAGAATCGTTGGGTCGGGTACCGTTTCGACCCGCATATCCATCGCGCCATGCCAGCAGACTGCTTTCATTTTCTATTTATCTCCTTGGCGACCTGAAGGTTGTCCCTCAGTTGTGGCAATTTCCCCTGCTTCCATTAGCATTTTAAAATGTCGTAAAGATGAACCAATTAATTGTTCTGGTTCTTTACCAAATAATTTAGCCAAGGCCGCACCCACCGCACCAGCAGGGGGATTATATTCCATGACCACTTTAACTTCAGTTCCGCGACCTTCTGGCCCTTTTTGGAATCGAACAAACCCTGAATTTTCAACGTCTGCACCTTCTACTGAAGACCACGCGATTAATTGATTAGGTCTATCTTCAATCATTTCCGCATCCCATTCGACACTTGCACCTAATGGCGCATCAGCGACCCAGTGGGAACGGGTTTGGTCGATCACCTTAACCGATTTTAGATATTTCATAAAATTGGGTAGGTTCTCGAAGTTGTGCCAAACCTGATAAAGTTCTTCTGGCGATTTATTAAAAATTGTTACGGTTTTTTCGACTGTAATGCTTCCAGACTCATTAGCATCAGCAATTTGATCTTTGATGCCTTTTTGTCCCGCAGTACCGTGATAGACTAAGCCACCACCTGCTAAAGCCATTAATGCGCCTCTTAATGAACCTTTTTTTAGACCTAATAGAACAAGACTACCACCCGTGATTAAAGAACTCCAGCGTTCAGTCTCGCCCATTTGTCCCACTTTTTCAGGTACGGGTGGGTTGTCTTTATTGGTCGTAATTTCCATGTTCAAAGACTCCTAGATTAATTACACATACGAACTATTTTTATTGTCAATCAATAGCCTAGCTGCGATAGTCCGTACGACTTGCCGTTGTTGCATCAACATAATTGCGTCGATTATCATCAGATTTGCCTTTAAGTCCAGCTAAACCAATTAATCCCAATAAACCTAACCAACCCCAGTCAAAACCGTCATCTTGGCGATAGGTATCTGTAGTCGTAGTATCTGTAGTGCTATCGTTTGTTGCGCCTGGTGTATTGCTATCGGGTACCGTCGGGGAAGTTTGAGCCGATACAGGTAAAATCATGGGTAAAGTCGAAATAGCGGTAGCAATTAAACCAATGCGTAAGGATTTGCCTAATTTTGGAGATTTCATAATAAGTTACCTCATCTAAAAGTTTTCGGTTAGTCGTTTTCGTACTTACTATTAAGTTTGAGCGATCGTATAGAAATAAGGCTCTCACTTTAGTTTGATTACTATGTAATTCTTTTAGATGAGAATTTTGTAGAGACACGATATTCTAATACCACTTTGAAAAATTTGCTGGTAAGGGTTTGGTTACCAAACCCCTACGAGAAATTCGTACCTAAACCAACAGCATTGATTACTGTAATTTGATGGTGGGTTTAGAAATCAAACCCTCAAACTTGGTGGTTGATAGTATTGTTACAAACTTTCTAGTAATTGTTTTTTAGCCGTGGCTAATGCTTCAGATAACTTACTGGGATCGCGTCCACCTGCTTGTGCTAAATTGGGACGACCACCGCCACCACCACCACAAATTTTAGCGATTTCACCAATAAACTTACCCGCTTGTAGTTTTTTCTCTTTGACTAATTTTGGACTAAAAGCAGCGACTAAACTCACTTTACCATCGGCAGCCGATCCTAGAATAACACCGCCTTCGCCGATTTTTTGTTGTAATCTTTCTGCCGCACTCATCAACGCATTAGCATTACTCCCTTCGATGTGAGAAACTAAGACTTTAAATTCGCCTACTGTTTCCGCTTGATCTAAAAGTTGATCGGATTTAGCAATGGCTAATTCTTGTTTGAGGGTTTCGACTTGCTTTTGTGTGGTTTTGAGGTCAGACTGTAAGCTAGTAATGCGATCGCTAATTTCTTCGGGTTTGACTTTAAAGCGATCGCACAAATCCTTAACCACTGCCTCTCTGATGTTGAGATATTCTAGTACAGCAGGCCCCGCAACTGCTTCGATGCGACGGACTCCTGATGAAATGCCCGCTTCTGACATAAGCTTAAATAGTCCAATTTCGGCCGTATTTCTGACGTGAGTTCCGCCACACAATTCCATCGATACACCTGGTACATCAATTACCCGAACTTCCGCGCTATATTTTTCACCAAACATCGCGACTGCACCTTTGGCTTTAGCTTCCTCTAGTGCCATCGTCGAAATTAGGGTATCATGGGCTTCTGCAATCCAATTATTGATCTGTTCTTCGATTTGCTGTAATTCTTGTGTTGTAACGGGACGCGGACAGTTAAAATCAAACCTTAGACGCTCAAAATCAACTAAAGACCCTGCTTGAGAAATTGATTCATCGACAATTTTTTTCAGTGCTGCCTGTAAAAGATGGGTTGCGGTATGATGGGCTTGTAAGCGACGACGACAAGAGCGATCAATTTGTGCGCTAACGGTATCATCTTTATTAACGGTTCCTCTTTCAACCCGTCCAAAATGCACAAAAAAGCTGGATTCTTTTTTCACATCATCAACCCGAATGACAAGATTATCTCCCGTTAGATAACCTTTATCGCCAATTTGTCCACCAGATTCGGCATAAAATGGGGTTTGATTGAGGATAACTTGTACACTATCTCCTGATGAGGCTGATTCAACCGTTTGTCCATCGACTAAAATCGCTTCGATCCTAGCTTGAGATTGTGCTGTGTCATAGCCTAAAAATTCAGTGGCTTGAATCTGATCCGCCAGTTGATCTAAACTGCCTTGTACAGTCAAATCAATCGTCTCGTGAGCCGCTTTTGATCTTTCCTGCTGTTTTTTCATTTCTTCTTCAAAAGCGACCGTATCGATTGTTATACCCTGTTCTGAAGCGATTTCTTGGGTCAGTTCCAGTGGAAAACCATAGGTATCATAGAGGGTAAAGGCATCAATTCCAGAAATCTGATTATTTTGGCTTTTTGAGAGTAATTCGGCGAGAAGTTTTTCGCCACGTTCTAGGGTTTTTAAGAAAGCTTCTTCTTCCCGTTGTAATTCTGCAATAATATTTGTCTCTCTGATTCTGACATTCGGATAAACAGTGGCGGCTAGTGCGATCGCAGTTTCGGCGACTTTAGGTGTAAAAACTCCTTCTATTCCAAGTAAACGTCCATGACGAATCACACGACGAATCAGACGACGCAAGACATAACCCCGTCCGAAGTTAGAAGCTGTAATTTCATCTGAAATCATCTGAACGACGGCACGAACATGATCCCCAATAACTTTAAGTGAGATTTTAGTATTTTCGTCAGCTTTATGGTAATCTATGCCAGCGATTGCGGCTACTGTTTGAATAATTGGAAAAATAAGGTCAGTTTCGTAGTTATTTGGAACTTTTTGAAGGATTTGGGCCATCCGTTCTAAGCCCATCCCTGTATCAATATTTTTACTCGCCAAGGGGGTTAAATTGCCGTCGATATCTCGGTTATACTGCATGAAAACCAAGTTATAGAACTCAATAAAACGGCTATCATCTTCTAAATCGATTTTGTCGTCTCCGAGTTCGGGATGGAAATCATAGTATAATTCCGAACAAGGGCCACAGGGGCCAGTCGGGCCTGATACCCAAAAGTTATCATCTGCACCCATCCGTTGTATGCGACGAGCAGGTATTCCGATTTGATCGCGCCAAATGGCAAATGCTTCGTCATCATCTTCAAATACACTAACAATGATGCGTTCTGGGGGTAGCCCAAAGGTTTTAGTCGAAAGTTCCCACGCCCAGGCGATCGCTTGCTCTTTAAAATAGTCTCCAAAGCTAAAGTTTCCCAACATCTCGAAAAAGGTATGATGTCTGGCAGTACGTCCGACATTTTCAATATCATTAGTACGGATACACTTTTGGGATGTGGTAGCGCGAGGATAGTCAGCTTTTTTTTGTCCGAGGAAAATAGGTTTAAAAGGTAGCATTCCCGCAATGGTTAGTAGTACAGTCGGATCATCGGGAACCAGCGAGGCACTCGTTAGGATTTGATGTTGTCGTTGATTAAAGAATTCTAAGAATGTTTGGCGTATTTCGTCTCCGCTTAAGGATGTCGGCTGATATGACATAGAAGGTTCCATAGAAAAAATGCGATCGTCTCTCTTCTTATTCTGGCATTTAAAAGAGTTTACCGCGACTCATAACCAATTATTGAATCTACGTTGATTTTTAGGGTTATGCTGGATAAAAGTGTACTCACTGTAAGATTTATGCCTATTACCCCTGAAATTGCCAATTTAGTCGAGCGATTAAATCGGGAATTAAATGAGACTCAACAAGATGCAATTATAGGACTTAATCTAGTCAGAAAAAAATTATCAAGATCTGGATTTAGTGATAATGAAATTTTAACTCAATTCTTTGGGGCTTTAAACGGAATACTCTTTTTTGTGGAAATTCACAGAGGACGTATCGAACGCCTAATTGAGCGCATTTCCCTAGAAGATATTCCTGATGAACTTATGCAAGAAACCGCCGAAGATCTAGGAACTATCTTGGGTCAAGTTTTAGAGGTTAGAATAAATGCTAACAGACTTAAAAAACGTTTGGAGTCATGAAAAATGTCTAAGCCATTAATGAGTGAGCAAGAATTAGCTGATTTAAAAGAACTTTTGGAACTAGCAAAAGAAACTGAACGGAAAGCCGAAGCATTGGCCGAGCTAACTTTAAAGATCGATCAAAAATATGAAAAGCGTATTGCTAAACTTCGTGTAGAGAGAAAAATACAAGCAGCTAACAACTCATTTAACAGTTAATAAGTACAAAAGAACTAGGTTTATTTGACTGTCGGTCTTTGATGTGATCGTCTCTCTTCGGATGTTGGTATTTTAATCAGCTTACCGCAAGTTGTTAGAAGATTGAGTAACTAGGCTATATCAACTAAAGTGTAACAAGATTTCCTAAAGTCAATCAAGATAAATCAATAAATCGTTTAAAAAATATCTTGGATGTTAATGGATTAAATTAAATAATTCAAAGTCTAAATAAAGATACCAACTGTTTTAGTCAATTATAATCTTCTTCATCAAAACTTTATATTTGTTACAGCATCAATAATCTATCTTTGTTGAAAAAACCTTCTTAGAATTTATAACATTTTTAGAAAAATGTATTGTTGATAACAAATGATTTACAAGAATTACCTAATGTATGTCTTGTATTCTAAATCAGTCATGTTTCGTAAATATATTGCTTTTTTTTAAAGACAAAGCTATCCTATTATGAGTTTGCCTGTAAGCTCATTATTGAGCAAACTAGCTTTAAAAAACTAAAATTGTTGTAATTGAGCGTCTAGAAAACATGAAAACCTTAAAAATCTTGGCCTCAGTGGCTATAGCGACATCTATTGTCCCTTTAGTTACTGAAGTAGCCGAAGCCGCCCTCATCAAAACCATTGACCCGTTGACTGATTTTCAATTAGCTGACCAAACAGCAGTTACTTCTACAAATATCACTTCTCAGTTACTGGGTGGTGTTACCAGAAGTATCGATGTTGATGCAGTCAAACAGCCTCCTAATTCACCTTTTCCCCTAAATTCATCAGCAGCTATTGCGGGTGGAAATCTCGCTTTCAGTAATGGTGTTGATACTAATGGTATTGTCACTGTAGACTATGGCTCTTTTGGCCCAGTAGATTTTACGATGGGCGGTGCAGACAGCATTATCATCGGTCTTACTTCTGCTGACTTAGCGGGTACAGCCATTAAAGTAACGATCAACGGCATTTCTGTCACTCAAGGGCCGCTCGGTGTTGCTCCTCCAGTAATGGATTTAGAATTTGATTTTGATGCTTTTGCGGGTCTAGATGAAACTGCCGTAACTTCTTTCAGAATTATGGTTGACCCCGTAACCGCAGGTGATGTCACCATTAATTTACTTGGAACTTCTGGCACTACTCCTCCGCCTCCAACTCCTGAACCCGCTACCATGCTAGGTTTATTAGCTGTTGCTGGTTTTGGTGCTTCGACTCTTAAGAAGAAACAAAGCTAAACTCAAATCAAGCTTTAAAATGTAAAGGGTAGGTTATGCCTACCTTTTTCGTTTCTAGGCGGCTAAAATCGAGAAACCATCTGACTCTGATTCTTCCGCTAAAACAGCAACCATCTTTCTAAATTTAGAATTATCTTTGAGAAAAAAGTCGGGATGCTCACAAAAATCATCTAACCATTGTTGTAGATGCTGATTTAATAATGAGGCTAGTTGTGTACTATCGATCGCTTCAGGTAAATCCCACGCACTGATTAAATTTTCTGCTGCTTCAACCAGTACAGTCTGTTCGATCACAAGATCACGGCTACGAACGTTAGAACCCTTTCCATACATAGCATTATCTCCTTCTTAATCTCTACTACTATTATAGTACATTTGAACCTAAATAGATCAAGGAGAAATAGTACGATTTTAAAAGGAGGAATACCGTAAGGGCTTGGCAACCAAACCCCTACTCGTTATCAAAAACGTTTATACAGAAATATCGCTGAACTCACGAGTCATGTGATCAAAAGGTGCATCAATAAAAGAGGTATCCGAAACACCCGTCTCAGCAACCATGTTTTTGACCATCTCTTTCATAATTTGGATGCCGCGCACTGTCGGGCCGATGGGAACACATAAAGAGTTATAGGTTTCCCGTAAACCCTGTAGTACCCGTTCATCGAGAACATTGTTATCACCAGCGACTAGAGCGTAACTCGCATAACGTAGATAATAATCCATATCCCGCAGACAAGCTGAATAACGACGAGTAGTATAAGCGTTGCCACCAGGACGAATTAATTCTGGTACTTCCTCAAATAACAGAAGTCCAGCCTGTTTAACGATCGTTGATGAATTCCCATTAATCACTCCAGCAGCCGCGATCCGAGCCGTTCCCGACTGAAAATAAGATTTCAGGGTCTCCATTGCGTCGCGGTCAAGATAACGACCTGTAACATCGTAGTTTCTTATTAGACTGGTAACAGCGTCTCTCATTTAAAGTTTTCTCCCAACAGCAGTTTTTGAGTAATGGCTTAATAAGTGCCTAATTGTAAGTTTCTTTGATCTATAATCCCATAGGGTTGAACAGCTTTTCACTTAAGATATTTTAAGTCTCTAATTTCTCTAACAATTTGTTGATTTATTGATACATTTCTTAATATCAACCTTCATGATTCTGATAAAATGTATTTTTCGGCACATTTTCCTAAAGAATCAAGATTTGTCTAGCATTTTGAAGGAAAAATGTATCAAATAATACAAAAACTGGTCGAGGCACTCTCTACGATGAAGAATTTGAGATAGCAAAAATCATGACCTAGCCTTTAAGGAGTTCTTCATGTTTCAATCGCCCGATGAGGTCTTAAAGTACATTAAAGACGAAAATATTGAGCTAATTGACTTAAAATTTATCGATACACCTGGAATCTGGCAACATTGTACATTCTATACCGATCTCATTGATGCAAGTTCTTTTGATGAAGGTGTCGCTTTCGACGGATCGAGTATTCGGGGTTGGAAAGCAATTAATGAGTCTGATATGGCAATGGTACCCGATCCCTCTACAGCATGGATCGATCCGTTCTACAAAGACAAAACCCTGAGCATGATTTGTAGCATTAAAGAGCCTCGTACAGGAGAATGGTACAATCGTGATCCAAGAACGATCGCAGCAAAAGCCGTAGAATATGTTAAAAATACAGGCATCGGTGATAACGTCTTTGTTGGGCCTGAAGCAGAATTTTTCATGTTTGATGATGTTCGTTTCGACCAAAACGAAAACGAAGGCTATTATTACGTTGATAGTGTAGAAGGTCGTTGGAATACTGGAAGAAAAGAAGAAGGCGGAAATTTAGGCTATAAACCCCGTTACAAAGAAGGATATTTCCCCGTTGCACCCACCGACACCGCACAGGATATCCGTAGCGAAATGCTCTTAACGATGGGTAAATGTGGCGTTCCCATTGAAAAACATCATCATGAAGTCGCTACTGGTGGACAAATGGAATTAGGAATACGTTTTGATACCCTTGTCAAAGCGGCTGACTCTTTGATGACTTATAAATACTGTATCAAGAACGTCGCCAAAAAATACGGCAAAACCGTTACTTTTATGCCCAAACCCTTGTTTAATGACAACGGTTCAGGGATGCACACCCATATGTCCATCTGGAATCAAGGAAATCCTTTATTCTGGGGTGACGGCTATGCTAACTTAAGTAAACTGGCTTTAAACTTCATCGGTGGACTGATCAAACACGCGCCCTCACTGCTTGCGATCACAAACCCGACAACCAACTCCTATAAGCGTCTCGTACCTGGTTTTGAAGCACCTGTAAACCTCGCTTACTCTCAAGGTAACCGTTCTGCTTCGATTCGTATTCCCCTAACAGGAACTAACCCCAAAGCAAAACGTTTAGAGTTCCGTTGTCCTGATGCAACTTGTAACCCCTATCTCGCCTTTGCTGCGATGGTTTGTGCGGGACTTGATGGCATCAAAAACGAAATCGATCCGGGTGAACCCTTAGACGTGGATATCTACGATCTCTCTCCAGAAGAACTCAGCAAAATTCCTTCAACCCCAGGATCTCTAGAAGCGGCATTAGAAGCACTACAAAAAGATCATGCGTTCTTAACTGATGGCGGTGTCTTCACCGAAGATTTTATTCAATCTTGGATCAACTACAAACTTGATGTTGAAGTTAACCCCATGCGTTTACGTCCTCATCCTTATGAGTTTGCGCTTTATTATGATTGCTAAATTAAGAGGAGAGTCGCGGTAAATTTTAAGGGGGCTTCGGCCTCCTTTTTTGCTTTGTTTCTTATAGGATGGGTTAAAGAAGCATTTAATACCAATTTGATAAATGCTTACTACACATCAACAATTTGTAAGGGTTTGGTGACCAAACCCCTACGGTCTTTAAACTCCTCAGAAATTATGATCAAAATACTGCATCTTTCAGATATTCATATGGGTAGCGGTTTTTCTCATGGAAAAATCAACCCTAAAACAGGTATCAATACACGTTTAGAAGATTTTGTCAATAGTTTAAGCCTCTGTATTGATCGAGCCATTGATGAATCTGTAGACTTAGTGTTATTTGGGGGTGATGCTTTTCCCGATGCGACTCCTCCCCCTTTTATTCATGAAGCATTTGCCAGTCAATTTCGTCGTCTAGCCGATGCCAACATTCCCACCGTTTTATTAGTTGGCAATCATGATCAACACTCTCAAGGAAATGGCGGGGCCAGTCTTTGTATCTATCGTACCCTGGCCGTTCCTAAATTTATTGTCGGCGATCGTATCTCCACCCATCGCATTACGACACCCAATGGTGAGATCCAAGTTTTGACCCTTCCCTGGTTAACCCGTTCTGTACTATTAACTAATCCTGAAACAGAAGGATTATCCCTCGCTGAAACTCACTCACTCCTCATTAGCAAATTAGAACCCATTTTAGAATCTGAGATCCGTAAACTCGATCCCGATCTTCCGACTATTTTACTCGCACATCTGATGGCGGATCGCGCTAATTTGGGTGCAGAACGTTTTTTAGCCGTCGGGAAAGGGTTTACCGTCCCTATTGCCTTATTACATCGTCCTGAATTTGAATACGTTGCATTAGGACACGTCCATAAACATCAAAACCTAAATCCAACAAATGATCCACCCATCGTTTACCCTGGAAGTATCGATCGCGTTGATTTTAGCGAAGAAAAAGAAGAAAAAGGCTATGTAATGATCGATGTTGAGAAAGGTCAAGTGAATTGGGAGTTTTGTCCTTTACCCGTCAGAAAATTTTGTACCATTGAAGTTGATCTTTCAGAAAAAGAAAATCCTCAACAAGTTCTCATTAAAGCAATTGAGAAAAAAGACATTGAGGATGCAGTAGTCAGAATTATCTATAAAATACGTTCCGAACAAATCGAATCAATCGAAATGAGTGGAATTCATGAAGCCTTAAAGCCCGCACATACTTATAGTATAAAAGCCGAATTAGTCAGTCAATTAGCTCGCCCTCGACTTCCAGAACTAGGACTAGGTAATACTTTAGATCCATTAGAAGCACTAAAAACCTATCTCAATAATCGTGAAGATTTAAGAGATTTAGTTGGTGATATGGTCGATGCGGCACAAAATTTACTCAATCAACAAGAAGAAATCATCATCGAAGTCATCCCCGATGAACCAGAAACCGTCGTTGTCTCTCCTAAATCACCTAAAACCCAACTCAGATTATTAGAATTTCCTCAAGATAATAAACATTAATAATTTCAATATGGTAAACTTGTTCTATAACAGGTTAAATCCTTTATATGACAAGGGTTAAGACAAGGGAGTTTTTCTCTATCTAACTAATTTCTCTAGTTTTTTCGGTTGCTATTGCTTGCTATTCACCGTAAAAAAGCTAGACGAAAATGAGAAGAAAAGGAATCGTACACGTTCAAGTTGACAAAGGTTGGTTGCGTTTATATTGGCTGTTTGAAGGTAAGAAAAAATACCTTTATACATCATTGCCTGATTCAGAAGTAAATCGGCTTTTTGTTGAACAGAAGGCCAAATCAATCGAGTTGGACATTATAAGCGGCAACTATGATATCTCTTTAGAAAAATACAGATTGGTTCCTCTAGCAAAAAAGAAAGCGGAGGAACCGATATCAAGTATCCTGAGAAGATTTGAGAAATGGAAAAAACCGCATTTAACAACAGATAGAACACTTAATAATTATCGTCACGCAATCAAAAAATTAAGCGAGTTTTATCAAAAAGATGTGTGCTTGGATGACCTGAAAGAACCTCAATTGTACATTAACTGGTTATCCAAACATCTATCTTACTCTACTGTCAGGCTTCATTTGTCATGTCTGAAAAGTTTATATAAATATGCAGAAGTTGATCCTAACCCTTGGGACAAGGTAACGCTCAAAACACAATCTAAGCCTAAACCTAGACCTTTCTCAAAAGCTGAGGTTGTAAAGCTTCTTGAGATTGCCAAAACTGATAAATTCTACCCTCTGATTCGGTTTTTGCTAACAACAGGTTGTCGAATTGGTGAAGTTGCGGGCCTCAAATGGGAGTCTGTTGACTTTGGCAGCAGTATCATCACCATCAAAGAATCCTATGTAAGAGGAGAGAACAGACTACCAAAGTGTAACAAGATCAGAGAAATCCCTATCAATGAAAGCCTTTCTGACTTACTGATATCCATCCGACCTGAGAAGGTGAAGAAATCAGATCGGGTTTTTAATTTTAAGTACGAATGTTTTTACCTTCATTGGCAACATATCTTAGAAGCTGCTGGCATTCCCTACCGAAAACCACATTACCTCAGAAGTACATTTATCTGTCACGCGCTTGAGGCTGGCTTGACCCCATTACAAGTAAGTCAGATATCGGGACACGACGTTCAAACAATGTTCAACTACTACGTGAATAGTGTAAACAAACCAAGTTTACCCGATTTATTCTAATCAACCAATTAATAGATAAAAAATAAATACAACATCAATAATCAAAGTACAGTGTTCCTGTAACCCTATCAATCAATAGATTTACAGATATACGTAGATTTACATTAACCTGTTTTTTTATGGCTTAAAATGCAAAAAATTGTATTACTATTGAATCACCAAGCAATAGCAACCTAGCAAAAACCAAGAAAAAATGTATAAAGTCATCGAGTGTTCAACTAATAGGAGTAAACCAGCTTTTAATTATGAAAAAGCCATCTGGGTAACAAAAAGTGAGTTACTGGAATACATCCGTATTGGGCGTTCTAGAGTGACAAATTTGATGAATTCTGGCGATTGGAAAGAGGGCATCCACTGGGTAAGACCAACGGGTAAGCAGTTACTTTTTTGTTTGCCTTTGATCCTCGATTGGATGGTGAATCACGCTGATCCACAAGCACACGAAAGAGCGATCGCTAATTTCCTGAAAAGCTTACCTTCAAATCAATAGCAAAAAACCGTGATCGTCTTCTGCGGAGTCGAGGATCGCGGTTCTTAAAGTTTCAAAAATTTATCCCCAATCAACCGATTGGAAAATCAATCAATTAATTGACAACAATATGAATACCATTCTACCAATTACATACGCTGATAGCAAGCTAGTACGAGTGATTGTTGATCGCTTCTTATCCATTGCCAATCAAATCATCGGATTAGGTTTACTGGGTAACGATGAGGAAAAACTAACATTTCAGATAGAGTGCTATCGCTATTTCGCCTTTCTAGAAGTTCCTGCTGATCGTTTGCAAGGCTCGATTCTACTGCCCGATCCCAGTATGTCCCTATCTGGGATCAGAAGACTCTTAGAATCGAATTCCTCCAAGGTTCTAGATCCTAAAGAGCCTATTGATGCTCTAGACTGGTTTTTGGGCTATATTCGGGAACACGACACCAAAGAATCTTTGTTAACTGCTAACGAGTGCCTGATCGAGCTAGAGCGAGTTAAGCCATGTCTAGAAGATCGCAATGACTGGCGCAAGATCTATGACCTTGTTCATGAGGCTTTTATCCCTACGGAACTACAAGACAACGATAATGGTGAACCTACATCAAAGGAATGGCAGTGGATCAAAGGTGTTGAGCGAGAATTAAAAAAACTTGAGCCAAAACCTGAGAAATCAGAGACAAAAACTAAAGAACCGCCAAAAACAGAAAGACTAATCAAACTTGGTTTGGAACTGGGCCAATACTTTAAAGGAACTGACGGCGAAAATTATTGCTCTATTGGAACCGAAACATTTAAGGTTGCCTCACAAGCCTTTAAAACCAAGCTATACAAAGCTTTCTATGATAAATACTCAGAAGCGTTAACAAGTGAGGCTTGGTCAAATGGTCGTGTCGTGTTAGAGGCCCAATGCGATCAAGGTGACCCGATACCTGTTTACCTGAGAACTGCGTACAAAGATAGTTCCGTCACGGTCGATTTAGGAAATCAATACATATATGTAGATCAAGACGGATGGCGTGTCGAGGAAACAACGAGCCTAAAATTTCTCAGGCCCGCGTCAAGTCAAGCATTACTCGTTCCTACTAAAGAAATTGAAGACCTACTAACTGCTTTAGATCGACTCGGAACTTTGGTTAATCTACCTCCTGAGTCGTTACGGCTATTACTGGCTTGGATGACTTTTACATTCATTGAAGGATTGCCAAAACCTTTACTTTGCTTCACGGGTACACATGGCAGTGGTAAGAGTACCGTTAGCCGATTAGTGAAAGATTTCCTAGACCCTGATAGTTTGGGGTTAGGCACAACGCCCAATGACTCTCGCAATTTAGCGATCGCGTGTCAGAAACGATGGCTATTAGCCTTTGATAATAGTTCAGGTTTTTCTAATGAAGTCTCTGATGCTCTATGTCGTGTGGTAACAGGTGGTGGTTTTTCAAGTCGAACACTTTACAGTGACGGTGAAGAAAGCATCTTTAATTTTAAAAGGCCTATTTTATTAAACGGGATTGGGGACTTCATTAGCCGTCCTGACTTGTTAGACCGTTCGATGATTTTGGAGTTAGATCCTTTAGAGGAAAGAATTTCAGAACGTCAACTACAGGATGCTATCAACAACATCAAATCTGATTTACTTGGTTTCGTGTTTACTTCAATCTCTAAAGCGTTGCCAGTTTTTGAGTCTCTAGATGATGAGGATTACGACTTACCTAGAATGGCTGATTTTGGTTTATGGCTAGTGGCACTCGAACAGGTTTGGGGTTTGCCAAAATTGTTACTACTTAATGCTTTCAAGGGCAATCAAAGCCGTTCTAGTGAGGTTGCCTTAGAATCTTCTCCTGTTGCTCTGGCTATCTTTAAATTATTCGATGGCGGTCGTACCTATTGGGATGGTACAACTCAAGAATTACTTGATTACTTCCTAAAATCGGATATTTTCGCAACGCTTGTTAAGGCAAAAGATTTTCCCAAAACAGTAGACAGCTTAAAGAAGGCGATCACCCGTATTACTCCCGATTTAGCAAAGCAAAACTTTGAGATTGAACGCAAACGCTCGAACGGGATTAGAAAACTTGTGATCCGAAAACTGAAGGAGATAGAAAAGTTTGACAATCAACCGTCACTACCGTCACTAATCGATATTAACTCTCTAGAACCTATACAGGATAAGGTTTTTACAAGTGACGGTAGCAGTGACGGTAGCAGTGACGGTAGCAGTGACGGTACAGTGACGGTAGAAAATCAACCGTTAGATAAGAACGTTAGTATCAGTGACGGTACAAAAGATAGTGACGGTACAGAAAATCAACAGGCACTACTACAGTCACTTACCGAAACCCAGTCAGGACAAAGGCTAGAGGAATCCAGTGACGGTAGTGACGGTACAAACCCAAACTTTTCTATCTCTGAAGAAAAAACTTCACTTACTGAAGATGAAATATATTATCTAGTTGAGATGTTGCTGACTGTCGATCAGCAAGACGAACTCACTCAAGAAATTGAAAGCCTTAAGAAATCATGTTCTGATGAAGATATAGCCCGTATCTTGGCTAAATATGAGGAACTAAAGAAATCAGCGTAATCCTATGACTTCCTGCTTTGTCTGGTGGGGAGTCTACACAGTCGTTGATCGGGATGGCATCTGCATAGGCTGCACACAAAAACAAAACACAAGCAAGTACGTTAGCGGTGTCTACCTCGATTTCCCCTGCTAGGCCCGACTAGATGGCGATCAAATTTTTCCTTAAAACTAGCATCAATCAATTGATTTAGTAAACTGCTTGATTCGGTCATCAATGTAATTATTTATTGCTTCAATTAGCGTGGCTTCTGCATTCTCAAATTTATCTAGCTGCTCTTTATGAGCTATGGGTTTATTGCCTACCGAATGAAATTCTATTTTATAAGATCTTATTGTCTCCCTCTGTTCTGGAGTTAGGTTTCTTAAGGTTTCTAGGTTAGAAGTTTTTTGATAATCTTTCAAAGCATCTATTAATTGGTTTAAGTTTTCAGAAGACATATTTCTACAAATTGTTGATGAGTTGGTTCATACCTATAATTCCCTTTTGCAGTCGAAAACTATCAGAACAGCATAAAAACAGGATGCTACCATAGAAAAATGAAGCATGAATTCACAAAATACGGAACGCGATCGCAAGTAATCCAATTGATGTTAACAGGTGTGCCTGTTGGAGATGCTTGCGATCAAGTTGGCATTACCAGAGAGGCTTATTATCGATGGCTCAAAGATCCAGATTTTCACAACGAGATCGAATGGCATCGAAGCGAAATGAGGAACGCCTTTAAGTGCAAGCTAGAAAGCACAATGGGTAAAGTTTTTGAGACACTAGCGCAAGATTTGGATGACCCTGACTGGAAATGTCGTCACAGCGCAAGTCGGCTCTTGATCGAAGCTCTAGCCGCACAAAAACTAACTGATATTGAATCAAAACTAGCCCAACTTGAATCAGACAGTGGTATCCAGACTATTAATATTAATTAGTTTCTTGTACCGTTGCTCTACTTCTTCGAGTGATAGTTTTTTTAACTCTTCAATATATCGATCTCTTTGTAATTTTTGCAGTTGGGCTAGAGGACGCGATCGCCGTAATAAATCTTGATAAGCAACAGCAAGATCATTTCCCCCCATCTCTTTAAGCGATTTATTTCCTAGTCGTCTTTCAGCTAAAGATTCTAGTTTCACTTTATCTTCGACTAATTCAATCCGTCTTAATAAACTTTTCGTTGGTTTCATAAACAAGTACGTTAGCTATAGAAATATCAAGATCACACCCTTAGTCTAGCCAGAAAGCGATCCAAAAATTTCCCCATATCTCTAATCAATCAATTGATATATTATGATGAATCCTTTAATTGTTATCATCAAAAAGAACTGCTTTGCATAATCAACGTAAACGCTTCAATAATCCCTTAATTGGGATTTTTTTTGTTAATATGAATTAAAAGCAGTTTAGAAAACATATGGATACGAAAGAACGAATAAAGCAAGAAATTACAATTATCGATGAAGAAATTATTAAGACACAATTGATTATCGATGCCTCTTGTGAGCAGAAAAGAAAGCTAGAGGAGACACCATTAAGATTAGATAACACATCTCGAAAAGATGCCCTAGAAGCCGCCAGAGAACACACTAAGAGCATTGAAAAATTAACAGAAAATGCCAAAATAGCTACTCTTGCGATAGAGGCTCTGGAGCTAAGAAAATATCAACTAAAGCAAAGAATTGAGCAATTAATAGAAGCCGAAAAAGAAGCCGAAAGAGAAAAGATCGCAAAAGAAGCAGATGAAATAGTCGAATCAATTAATTTTTTACTTTGGCATATCCAGTCTGATCTAAAAAAGTTGTTACCATTAATTGAGCGATACCAAAAAACTTTCCATTCCGATACACCCCTAGAAAAAAGATGGCTGAACAAAAATGATATAGGTACTCTTCGTGAAACCATTGATCAATTTTTCTTTTGTTGGAACGGACAAAGATTAGTTTTTAGTCAAAACATAAACGGCAATTATGGCAACACTATTTTCTACCAAAATCTAGTTAGAATTAAATCAGAAATTGAGGACAAAATTAATGAGCGACGAGAATCAAAAGTATGAATATGTGCGTCATTTTGACGACAAAACTATTAAAATAAATGCAGAAGATTTCGCACAAAAAAGAACTGATTCAGGTTTAATCGACATTGTTTTTGTCGGTAAAAAGCCAAAAACAGACGAAAAAACTATTACATGGAGAGTAATTTAAAATGGGATATATTAAACTTGGTAATCAAAAAATCGAGTGTTCCGATGAAAATATCGCAAACAAAATTAACGGATATATTGGCAGTCTGGAAAATGAGCTTTTAAAGCGTCAAATGGGTCAGCCTAATAGTGATTCGGGTTTTAGTCTAGATAATCATCTAGATCGTAGCTATACAGCCGATGGATGGAAGTATAAAAATCGTGATGTTGCGGCTCATGTAGCAGAAACTGATTCGGCTTGGAAAGATACCTTGCGGCGCAATGATGCTGAAAATGAGCGACAAGGACGCGGGTTAAGCCATAAAACATACTACTAACACACCTATAAAAATACCCTCCGTTTGGAGGGTATAATTTAGCTGAACATCCTGCACAAAAAGCTTTTTTCCTGACTTGTTAACTGGTTAACTGCCTTGTTCCATTGCTTGATCAATGATCGCGCTCCTTCATGCTTCAAAGCTTCTTTAAGTTTATTCGAGTCGTATTCTGATTCATATGAGTCGGGAACCTCTAGGACTGGTAACACTAGCCCGTAGGTTTTGGATGATTGGCTTATGTGTGTTATTGATCTAGATCCGAGGTTGTAGTCGTTTCTATGGGATTTAATTTTTGATCGAATGCTTCTCTCAACACTGGGAACTTTTTTTCTAGTTCGAGGAGGTCAGCTTTTAGCAGTTTATCTGAGTCTGATTTATCTATATCGGTTAAATGTTTTGTTAAGTCGGGGTTTTGGGGTTTTAAAGAGTTTATTATTTTCCTTTTCTCGGTAGCATTTAAGTCTTTTTTAGGTTTTGTAGCCGTCTTAAGTTTCGCTTGTTTTTGTCCTTTTTCTGTCTTTGGAGGGGTTTCAGGGGCATCCTTAGAGGGCTGTTTTTCGCCTAACTGTGATTCAAGTTGAATAATGCGATCATGTAATTGGGAGATCTTCAGATTAAATTCATCAATGATTGACGTAGCGCGGTGATCTAATTGAGAAGGTTTCACCACATCATCAAATGTTGGTATTGATACTGGTATTAATTCTTGTACCAATTCCTTTACCATTTTCTCTAGAATATCAGTATCAGGTACAATACTAGGTATAGGTACTAATGAAGCATTTAACCCTAGATGACCTTTCAAGATCTCCAGAATACAGGTACTCAATAAAGGTTTTCCATCTTTTCTGATAATGCCTTGAGCGACGCAATATTTAGCCAGCGCGGTTTCTATCTCATCTGGCATATACACAGTTACGGGCCTATTCTCGGTAGTCATACTAATACTATTACTGGTAAATTATGCTTTAATTTTATACTGGTATTGGTAATGGTATAGGTATATATAAATTAAAATAATGGTATATGTACCAAGTATAAGTAGATTTAAAGTAAAGGTACTTGTATAAGTAAAAGTATAGATACTATTATGAAAGAGTAAACCAAAAGGCAGTTAGCCAGACTCCAATCCACTAACTGCCTTACACCTAGTAAAAGGATACTCAACATGATAAGTCAAGCCTACCTGTTACGCAAAAAAGTCTGTCAGCATCTTCATGTAGGAATTCATGCGATCGCGTCCGTAGAGGAATGGGCTAACTGCTTATTCGTCAAAATCAAGCGCGGTTTAAAACTCGTCAACAAGTTTGTCTCCAAACGCGCTCTAACCCAAAGTCTGCCAAGCGTTGATGACCATTACTACATCACAATCCTTAACCACAGCAAAACCAAAGTTAACGTCAAGATTCATCCCTTAAATGGCTCAATTGAGGTTTACACACTCGGTGGCAACCCAACCAAACTAGGGGAATTCGATGTGTGTGAAGGTAAGCTGTATCGCGGTTATTGGAAGGAAGAAAAGCTAGGACGTGCTGACCTACGGTTTGTTGATTTTGAAGCGGTGAACTACGATATCGGCTTTAAATCTTCTAGCGGTCATTTTTTACCAGTGATGTACTCATAGGAGGGTCAATTAATGAAAGATTATAGCCACAAACACTATGAGATCCAAAACAGCATCAACAAAACATTAGATCAGCTTGATGACAATTACAAAGCATTCAATGAACGGCTTGAGATAGCTGATCGGCACTACCCTAACCATTATTACTACGCTCAAAAACAAAAAATCAGAGACGCGATCGCACATCTCAAACAAGCCCGTGATCTACTAGGATCAACCGATTGGATTTAGACCAAAATTATCTCAGAGACTATATTACATCCCCATCAAACAAAGGAAGATCATGACTTACGATCAAAGATACATAAGAATCCTTGAATCCTTGAGGGATCGGGAACTTGCTGAACAACGTATCAAAAAAGAAATCGAAAACTTAGCCGAAGATCGAAAACGGTTCATTGTGGTGGATCTTTTTTCTCTACCAGATGATCATGTCTATCGTGAAAAATTTCGGGAATACACGAACGCAATTTTTAATTTAAAAGACTTGCAGGATGATTTAACCCGTATTTGGGAAGACTAATTTAGACTACCGCTTCAATCTCACAGACTACATTACACACTATATATTATCAAAGAGGAAGCAATGATTTTACTTATCGGTGAAGCGTTAGAAGGGATTTTTAGTGCCATCTGTGAAGGCTTAGGAGAATCCATAGGGACATTATTTGAGTCCACAGGTGAGGCTATATCAGGCTTATTAGAAGGGATTGTGAATGTATTAGAGCCAATCTGTAATTTTATCTCTGGCTCATCTGAAGACATTGGATATGCTATCGGTCAAAATATTAGTTTTAATACCGTTGTCAAGCATAAAACCTATCCACAATCGGTTTTATCGAAGGTTCATCCACTGAAGAAATTACAAACCAAAGAATCAATCATAAATTGGCTGACTTCAAACTACCCAAACCATTTACCAGAACGGTTAATAGTTCAATTTTCCCTAGATAAAGAATGGAAAATCGTTTATACACCTATAGAACTGAAAACCTTAAAACTATTTGAGTTAAAGTTAATTGCTGTACAACTTCAAATAGAACCAACGGAACGGAAAAATCTTAAAGCTAGTTGGATCGACGCGATCGCACAAAAAGAAAAAAGTTACCTTGATGACTTCCTGTTATGGTCAGACAGCTTGGCCCGTTCTCTCAAACCGTAGTAAAATCGAGTAGTACAATACTCTTTTCTAGATATAGGCTAGATAAGGGTATTTTTAAAACAATTCAAACTTATACACAGCAAGCAATACAGCGAAAAACTGAAATTTAATAATTTCAATATCGAAGCTGTCTTCTTTTACGCTAATCTGTAAAAGAAGTCATCTGTCTACCCAAAACCCACATGAAACCCAGAGATGTACAAGTTTCTCCCATCGCAGCAAATACCCTTGTGCTTCGTTCAAGGACATGGGATAGACTTAAATTTGAAATTGAATACGGTCTACAAAAAGGAACAACGGCTAATAGCTATCTGATTCGAGATCAAAAAATTGCTTTAATTGATCCTCCTGGTGAATCTTTTACATCGATTTTTATCAATGCTTTAAAAGAACGCATCGATCCTAAAGCAATTGATTATGTCATTCTTGGCCATATTAATCCTAATCGGGGCGTTACGTTGAATGCTTTATTAGATATTGCCCCACAAATCACATTTATCTGTTCTAATTTAGGTTCTATTTCGTTAAGTAAAATCCTAGAAGACAGACCCTTAAAGATTCAAATTGTTAAAGGTGAAGAAACCATCGAGATCGGGCCAGATCATCAACTCGAATTTATCCCCACTCCTAACCCGCGTTTTCCCGACGAACTCTGTACCTTTGACCGAAAAACACAAGTTTTATATACCGATAAACTATTTGGGGCCCATGTTTGTTCTGATCAAGTTCTAGATGAAGGATGGAAAATCTATACAGAAGATCGTCGTTATTATTTCGATTGTTTACTCGCCCCTTATGCTAAACAAGTAACAACAGCATTAGAAAAATTAAGCGATAAACCCGCTAAAATTTATGCTACAGGACATGGGCCACTGGTGCGCTATGGTTTAGCCGAACTGACCCTATCCTATCAAGAATGGCTTAATACTCAAAAATCCCAAGAATTGTCCGTAGCCCTGATTTATGCTTCAGCTTATGGCAATACCGCAACTTTAGCCCAGGCGATCGCACGAGGCATTACTAAAGCAGGTGTTGCAGTAGAATCGATTAATGCAGAATCGGCCGATTCAGATGAAATTAAAACCATAGTCCAAAAAGCCGATGGTTTTATCTTTGGTTCCCCTACTCTAGCAGGACACGCCCCCACCCAAATTCAAACCGCTTTAGGAATTACTTTAGCTAACGCGGATAAGAATAAACTAGCGGGGGTGTTTGGGTCTTTTGGTTGGAGTGGTGAAGCGATCGACTATCTTGAAACAAAACTTAAAGATGGGGGCTATCGTTTAGGGTTTGAACCCATTCGGGCTAAGTTTAAACCCACCGACGCAACCTTAAAAACTTGTGAAGAAGCGGGAACCGATTTTGCCCAAGCCATCAAAAAAATGCAAAAAGCGCGTAAACCTAAAGCCTCGGTGAGTGAATCACAGTCAGCGCGAACTGAACAAGCCTTAGGGCGTATTGTTGGTTCATTATGCGTCGTCACCACCCATCAAGGAGAATTAGGCGGGGCGATGTTAGCCTCTTGGGTATCGCAAGCAACTTTTAACCCACCAGGTTTAACCATTGCTGTTGCTAAAGAACGCGCGATCGAATCTTTACTCTATTCTGGTAATACTTTTGTACTGAATATTTTAGAGGAAGGAAATCATATCGGTTTGATGAAACATTTCCTTAAACCCTTTTCTCCAGGAGAAGAAAGATTTGGTGATCTAGCAGTAGAAATAGCCGATAATGGTTCTCCAATTCTTAAAGACGCTTTAGCTTACGTTGAATGTCGGGTTGAAAGTCGGATGGAATGCGGTGATCATTGGGTAGTCTATGCGATCGCACAAAAAGGCCAAGTTCAACACGAGGGACTTACTGCGGTTCACCATCGGAAGTCTGGAAGCCATTATTAATGAGTGAATCGAGAACGCGATATACTGAAAAGCTAATCATAAACTTTTAAAGTGATCCAATCAACTATATTAAAAGCTAGATTATTATAGATGATTGACAAGCGACGGAGGCAAACAAGAACAGTGAGTTTACCCGAATTAATTACTAAAGGTGGCCCAGCAATGTGGCCCTTAATTTTTCTTTCTATTCTTGCTTTGAGTACCATTATCGAACGGATTTGGTTTTGGACTAAAACATTACTCAATGAAGGAAAAATTTTAACCCAAATCATGGAAACAGCGTCCCGTAACTGGGACATTGCCGCAAAAGTCGCCAGAGATCATCGGGAAAATCCGATCGCTAAATTTCTCTACGCACCCTTAAAATTAAATAATCCCGATCCCGATGTTTTTCACTATGCCCTAGAATCAGCCGCCGATGATGCTCTATCTTCAATGAGAAGGGGTGATAAAATCCTAGAGGCAGTAGTCGCGCTTTCTCCCTTACTCGGACTTCTCGGAACTGTATTAGGGTTGATTCGTTCTTTAGCGAATATTCAAATTAGTGATTTAGGAACCTCTTCGACCACTGGAGTGACCCTGGGGATCAGTGAATCATTAATTTCTACAGCAGCAGGATTAATTGTTGCTATTGTCAGTTTAGCTTTCTATCGTTTATTTCAAGCCCTCTGGTTTAATCAAGTTCGCATTTTTCGTAAAGCAGGAAGTGATCTAGAAGTGATTTATCGTCAAAAATGGCTAGACCCTGATGAAAGTCGTTATGCTTTACGGAGTAACCGCGACCCCATCGAAAAAATCGAGCAATAAACCCTTTTTAAGCTTGTTGAGACTTTAAAATCTTTTCTATGTCTAATTCAACTCGTCAAACCAAAAATTCTTCTAAAAAATCTTTCTCCCCTCGTCCTCTCAGATTTTGGCAAGATGAACACTCGAATCAGGGGGAAGTAAGGATAGAGATTATACCATTAATTGACGTTATTTTTTGTATTTTAACTTTTTTTATTTTAGGGGCGGTGGGTTTATCTCGTCAGCAAGCGATTAGTTTAGATTTACCGAAAGCGAGTACGGGAACGGCTCAAATGCGGGAAATGTTAGTGGTTAGCTTGGATGATTTTGGACAAGTCTATGTAGAACAACAACTGGTGACACGGAATCAACTCTATGAAGCGATCAAAAATTATCATCAGTTTAATCCAGGGGGGTTAATGGTACTGAATGCTTCAAGAACAGCCAGTTACAATGAAGTGATTCAGGTCTTAGATCTGCTCAGACAAGTCGGAGGCGATCGCGTAGCTTTAGCGACACTGCCAGGCGATAATACCTCTGGGGGGGGAATAACACCTTATACCAATACAAATCCAATCCCAAACGTAAATAACCAGCAACCTTTCCCGTCTACTCCTAATCCTTCATTAAATCCCACCGCGCCTTCAGTGCCATTTCCTCCAGCTATAAACAATACTCCACAAACCACACAAAAGGCACTACCAGGGAATTAATTTTTAGTGAATTCGATGTGATAGTAACTGTTCTTCTAGTGCAGCAATTCGATGATAAGCCGCCGTTAATTGAGCCGTTAAACGCCTAATTTGTATATCAGTTGACCAATTTGCGTCATTACCGCTATTGGTCATACTATTTTGATGCGTCTCATCTTGTAAAATATCCTTGTGATCCATCATGCCAAGGGAATAGGAACCACTATTCGTATCAGAAATCATCATACTTTCTGTTTCTGCGCGATAGTGCTGTTTTTCTTCACGTGACGCTTGTTTAGTAGACATCAGTGCCGTCATTTGATAATTCATCCTCTCAACCATGTCATAAAGTTGCTCTACTTTACGGTTGAGATTGGTTAGTTGTTGTTGTGTACCATCCATAGCAAACCTGACTATAAAAGTTATTTTTTCCATGCTAGGCTTAAATTAGTAAATCTTTAAACAAATCCCGATTCATTTAACGATTCGCTGAATAGTCTTAAGCAAAATTTAAGATTTATCTGACAAAAATAAATATTTTTAATAGCTGACCCTGCATTGTCTATGTTAACTCGTCGTTCTTTTTTATTGGGTGCTGGAACATTAACACTATCGGCCTTAAATTCTAGTTGTAATGCTACAACAACTGATGCTTTACGAGTTTCATTGCTACAAGGGTCAATTCCGCCACAATTAATACAGCAATTTCGTCAAAAACTGACTCAAAAAAACCAGATTTCGATTAAACCCGAAGCACAATTACAAGATGTTTTAGACTTATTACAAACATGGCGAAAACAAGCCAATCAACCCACAGAAACACAAAAATGGTCAATTCCTTTGATTTCTCCGCAAAAATCTCCTGTGGCTGATTTAGTCACCCTTGGGGATGCTTGGTTAGAGACAGCCATTCAAGAAAAACTGATCGAACCTCTTTCCTTAAAACAGCTATCGGGTTGGAAGAATTTACCTCCTATCTGGCAAGAAATTGTACAAAGAGATGCCACGGGAAAATTAAGTTTAACGGGGCAAGTTTGGGGCGCACCCTATCGATGGGGAACCACGATGATCGCCTATCGTCAGGATAAAATAAAATCTATGGGTGGGGAACCAGAAGACTGGTCAGATTTATGGCGACCTGAGTTAAAAAATCGCATTTCTTTAATCGATCAACCTCGCGAAATTATCGGTTTAACGCTGAAAAAACTGGGTTACTCTTACAATACTACTGATTTAGCTGCTATCCCTCAATTAAGTTCCCAATTAAACGATTTACAACAGCAAGTTAAGTTTTATAGCTCTGAACATTATTTACAGCCTTTACTCTTAGGTGATACTTGGTTAGCAGTGGGTTGGTCTAGTGATATTCTCTCACTCTTATCCACTAATCCTTCGATTAAGGCCGTTGTTCCCCAGTCAGGTACATCATTATGGGCAGATTTATGGGTTAAACCCGCGATGAGCAGTCGTGATGATTTGTCACTGATTGAACAATGGATTGATTTTTGTTGGCTTCCTCAAGCTGCTTCTTTAATTTCTCTATTTACAAAAGGGATATCCCCTGTGCTTTTAACTCAACATAACGATAAATTACCAAAAGAAATTAAGCAGAATCCCCTTTTATTCGTCAAGCCAGAAATTCTAGAAAGAAGTGAATTTATCTTGCCATTATCTGCGAAAAATCAGCAAACCTACTTAGATTTATGGAAGCTGATGCGCCTATCTTGAAAAAACCTCAGTAAATTTACGAATTTGGCTGTAATTTTTACATAATTAGATTGATATAAAGACTAAATCTGAATTTGATGATGCTCTTCACCTAAAAATTCTTAAATTCTATCTTGACAGGTCAAATTCTTCTTAGGCTATACTAAAATAACAAGTATATTCTAAACGTTTACGTTTCGTAATATATAAATTAAGCAATATTAAAATTTAAAAAACTAATTATTAAATCAATCTTAAATAGTGAAAAATGAAGAATTCTTTTGAGAATTTGTTAAGAAAAGGAAGTGAAAGATGCAAAAAAGTACAAAACGATTAGGATTGATTCTTGGGGCAATGCTCGGACAATTGTTATTGAACCATCTTTCAGTACAAGCAGCTTCACTGAATAGAGTCAATCAAATATCGCAATTATTTGTATTTGGTGATAGTTTAGTTGATGATGGCAATCTTTATGAGCTTACAGGTGGTCAATTTCCCTCATCAGCACAAGGCTACTATCAAGGGCGTTTTTCCAATGGTAAAGTTTTTGTTGAAGATCTGCCAGATGATCTCAGAATGAATGGCTATGGAAGATCAACGCTAACGTATAACTCGGACAATAATTATGCGATCGCTGGTGCGGGAACAACCTATAATTATTTTTTAGAAAATGATCTGGGATTAGATAATCAAATCAATCATTTTTTAGCTGATCAATCCCAAGTAGCTACACAATCTTTAAATCAAATTTCGACTCCATCGGTTGATGGGGATGCTTTATATTTAATTGCCGCAGGAGCCAATGATTATTTACCCTATGATAATCAATGTAATTTTTCCTATGATGAAAATGAAGCAGGAACGCTCATTAGTACGGTGACTCAGAATCTAGCTCAAAGTGTAACCCAACTGAGTAATGCAGGAGCTAGAAATTTTGCTGTAACGGGTTTAGCTGATTTATCGATCGCACCAGAATATGCTAGATGTAGTCAAGAGAAAAGAGAACTTTTAAAAAACATCTCTCTACAACACAATTTGATTTTAAACGCAGTACTACAAGTTTTAGAAGAACAGCAAGGGATTGACGTTACTTTCCTCGATCTCAATAACATATTAGCAAGAAGTATTCAAAATTTTTCTAATACACATGATGCCTGTATGGCTCATCCTCAAGAATGTACTAATCCCGATCAATACTTGTTCTGGGATGAAGTACATTTGACCGCACAAGCACACGCCATTTTAGCTCAACAGGCAGTCGAGTCATATCGCGAAAGAAATGGACAAGGGAACTCAATTCCAGAACCTGATCTGATTTTAGGCTTATTGGTTGTTGGATTAGGTAAATTCCTCAAACGCTAACCCTTTTGTTGATTTATCTTGGACATGACGCAACAATCAAGCGAAGAAAATATTTAAAAAACTTATGAATATTATTAATATATTTAATCAAAATAAGTCAGATTAAATCCTTGACTTAGTATTTAAAATACTTGCCAGTATCATTACTGTAATTATTCAACATGAGTAGAAATTAAATAATCGACTTTTTTACCTTTGCTCTGTACTCTGTCAATGAACTTAATACACATTTCTTAATCACTCCTGAGAAAGAAAGTCATAAAAAAAATGTAGCTCAACCCTAATTTTATTTAAAACATTTTCTATAAAAACAGTACAAGATCAAGCTTTTACAAAAGGTATAACAGCTAGTAAGGGGTTTTTGTTGCTTTTTTTAAGGCTTTCTAAAAAACACTTAAAGAGAGAGCAATCTATGTATCAATTAAAACATTCCCTAAACCAAAGCAGTGAAAATCTAGTTGATTTTCTACGACAAAAAGCAGTGACCCAATCAAATGTGATCGCGTATACATTTCTCGGTGATGGCGAAAACATTACACTGGAATTAACATACAAAGAACTTGATCAGAAAGCTCGATCGTTAGGGGCATTGTTGCAAAACTTAGGCTTGAAAGGAAAAAGAGCCTTATTAATGTACTCACCAGGTATTGAATTTATTACTGCTTTTTTGGGCTGTTTGTATGCAGGAGTTGTTGCAGTCCCCGCCTACCCACCACGTCGTAACCAATCTCTACAACGGTTACAAGCTATTATCGAAGACTGTCAAGCCGAAGATGTCCTAACAACCAGTTCAGTTTTAGAAAATATTGAATATAATCTCGAACAATATCCTCAACTAACCTCTTTACGTTGGTTAGCAACAGATAAATTGGTGAGTAATTTAGCTACAACTTGGCAACCTTCAGCCATTAATAAAAATTCTCTAGCCTTTCTTCAGTACACCTCTGGTTCTACGGGAAAACCTAAAGGAGTCATGTTAACTCATGGCAACTTAATTCATAATCTATCGCTGATTCATCAAAATTTTGGACACAACGCTAACAGTAAAGGAGTCATTTGGCTACCTCCCTATCATGACATGGGTTTAATTGGTGGTGTACTACAACCCCTTTATGGTGGTTTTCCAGTTTGCTTAATGTCTCCAGTTGATTTTCTACAAAAGCCTGTCCGTTGGTTAGAAGCGATTTCTCGTTATGGTGGCACTACAAGCGGCGGCCCGAATTTTGCTTATGAATTGTGTGTGAATAAAGTTACTCCCGAACAAATGGCGAATTTAGATCTCAGTAGTTGGGAAGTTGCTTTTACAGGGGCAGAACCTGTACGCGCTCAAACTTTAGAACAATTTAGTAAAAAATTTGCTTCAGTAGGTTTTCGTCGAGAAGCTTTTTATCCTTGCTATGGGATGGCGGAAGCTACTTTGTTTATCACAGGTGGCAAAAAAAGTCAAGCTCCAGTTTTGGAAACAGTAGAGGAAAAAGCTTTAGAACAAAATCAAATCGTGAGAAGTATTGCAGTCGGTTCGGGAACCAAAACCCTCGTTAGTTGCGGTCGTGCCTCGGCGAGTTGTAAAGTTGCGATCGCCAGTCCTGAAACCAAAATCAAATGTGCAGCTAATCAAGTCGGCGAAATTTGGGTGCAAAGTGAAAGTGTTGCGGCAGGTTATTGGCAACAAAGCGAGAAAACAGCAGAAACATTTTATGCAGAATTACCCACAGAAAAAGGTTATTTTCTGCGAACAGGTGACTTAGGATTCATCCGAGAAGATGGTGAATTATTTGTGACAGGACGACTCAAAGATGTGATGATTATTCGTGGTCGCAACCATTACCCACAAGATATAGAACATACAGTAGCCCAGGTTCATCCCGCTTTAAAAAGTAGTTATGGTGCTGCTTTTGGGGTAGAAATTGCTGAAGAAGAAAAATTAGTGATTGTTCACGAAATTGAACGGACTTATCTTAAGAAAATTGATTTTAAACAAATCAGATGGGATATTCGGCAAGCTTTGACCGCGCAACATGGCTTACAAGTCCATGATATAGTTTTGTTAAAACCAGGTAGTATTCCTAAAACATCTAGTGGTAAAATTCAACGTTTTCGGTGTCGAGAAAAGTTTTTAGATGGAACATTTGAACCCTTAGAAAAAAAAGCCGTGACCCATGAGCAAACCGCTAAATCTAAAGTTCAATCAATGTGGGGTGTGACGCAAGCTGTTTAGTTTTTATGATTAAAGTATGACCAATTCATCAGAAAAAAAACTTACTTCTATCCCTATTTCGATTAAACCGACAGTGATAGCAACAAGTGATACCATTAGAACGATTAAACGTCGTTTTATTTTCAGTTTATCGGCAATTTCGCTGTTAGGGATTGGACTCGGAATTCATCAGTTATTGACGGGTCAAGTTAAGCCACTGAGTCTGATTTTGTTTATTTTGATGTATAGTGCCTGCGGTATTGGCATGACTGTCGGTTTTCATCGTTACTTTGCTCACAAAACTTTTAAAACCAATCGTTTTATTGAAATTGTTTTAGCGATTTTAGGCTCAATGAGCGCACAAGGTTCGGTTATTGCTTGGGTTTCGGTGCATCGCTGCCATCATCAGTATAGTGACACTGAAGGCGATCCTCACTCACCCCATTTACATGATGACCCAAAACAAGGCTTATGGTATGCCCATTTAGGTTGGTTGCTGGATGATAAATTACCGAATTCCATGATTTTTGCTAAAGATTTAATCCAAGATTCGATGATGGCGACGATTAATCGTCTCTATGTCTTTTGGCTGGCTTTAGGAATGGTCTTACCTGCCATCGTCGAAGGTTTATTAACTTGGAGTTGGTCGGGTGCTTGGCAAGGCTTAATCTGGGGGGGAATGGCTCGCGTATTTTTTACATCACATGGTGGCTATACCATTAATTCAATCACTCATGTTTATGGTCAACGTCCTTTTGCGAGTAAGGATCAAAGTCGTAATAATTTTTGGGTTGCTATTCCGACTTTAGGAGAAGGCTGGCACAATAATCATCATGCGTTTCCCAATTCTGCTCGGTTTGGTTTTAAATGGTGGCAAATTGATTTTGGTTATTGGTCAATCTGGCTTTTAGAACGCTTAAATTTAGTTAGCGATGTCAAAATTCCAAGTTCAGAAATGCTCGAAGCTAAAATACTCACAAAAGCTTTATAGGAACCTTTGATGATGACTAATTTAGAAACAGCTAAATATAAGCCAAAAATTACGATCAGCAGCGAATCACTAAAAATGCTACCTCGTCTTCATGCCTATGGTATAGTCATTATTCCGATACTTGGCTTAATTTTTGCGATCGCATATGCCACTCAATCAGGGGTTAGCCGTATTGCCATCAGTCTGTTTTTAGTGATGTGGATGACTTCTGGTATTGGTATTGAAGTCGGTTTCCATCGTTATTTATCTCACAATGCTTTCCAAACTTCAAAACCGATACGAGCGATCCTTACTATTTTAGGCGCAATGGCAGGTCAAGGCCCGCCGATTTATTGGGTAGCCACCCATCGTCGTCATCATCAATATAGTGATGTAGAAGGGGATGCTCATTCACCCCATTTACACGATCACCCCTGGCGAGGTTTATGGCACGCTCATTTAGGCTGGATTTTTGACCTCGAATTAACGAATACTTACCTTTTTGCCAAAGATCTGATTAAAGATCCGATCGTCGCTAAAATCAATCAATATTATTTTGCATGGATTTTTTTAGGTCTTGCTTTGCCGACGCTGATTGGAGGATTGATTGCAGGGAGTTTAGCGGGGGCTTTATCGGGTTTCTTTTGGGGAGGATTAGTTAGAATTTTTGTGGCGCAACACGTGACTTATGCGGTTAACTCAATTTGTCATTTTTATGGTAAGCGTTCTTTTAAAACGGCGGATCAAAGTACGAATAATTTTTGGTTAGCCATTCCGACTTGGGGAGGTTCATGGCACAACAATCATCATGCGTTTCCTGATTCAGCCATTAATGGGTTAGAGTGGTGGCAGATCGATCCCAGTGGCTGGCTCATTGAAGCAATGGAAAAGATCGGTTTGGTTTGGGAAGTGAGAAAAACTAATCCAGAAAGAATCGCCGCTAAAAAACTCATTTAGTGTATTTTTGTAAGATAAAGATTAATAACTCTGTTTTACCACCCATGAATCCCCAATCAGTCTCGTCTGCATCAGATATTGAAAATTGGTTAGTCTCATATATCGCTCAACTGTTGGAAATTGAGCCACAAGAAATAGATTCTCAGACTCCTTTTGAACGTTATGGACTGGATTCATCAGCGATGGTTGTACTGAGTGGAGATTTACAAGAATGGTTAGGTCGTAAACTCGATCCAACCCTACTCTATGAGTATCCAACGATTGAAACGCTGGCCAATTATTTAGCCAACAGTTAGTTTATTGTGAAAGAACAATGACCCCCATAGCGATTATTGGTATTGGTTGTCGTTTTCCAGGCGGGAGAAATCCTAAGACATTCTGGGAGTTTTTGTCCAAAGGTGGCGACGCGATTAGCGAAATTCCTCTAGAACGTTGGAATAATCAGCAATTTTATGATCCAATAGGGACAACTGGAACGATTAATACTCGCTGGGGTGGTTTTTTGGACAAGATTGACCAATTTGAGCCAGAATTTTTTCAAATCTCCCCCAGAGAAGCAGAACACCTTGATCCTCAGCAACGGTTACTATTAGAGGTATCTTGGGAAGCTTTGGAGAATGCAGGTATCGTTCCCCATCAACTGAAAAAAAGTCTGACTGGTGTTTTTGTGGGGATTAGTCACGGAGATTATCAACGGCTCATCGAACGAAATCTGAGTAATATTAATGCGTATAGTGGCACAGGGACAGGTTTTTGTATTGCAGCCAATCGTTTATCCTATTTATTGGATTTAAAAGGGCCTTCTTTGTCGGTTGATACAGCGTGTTCATCTTCTTTAGTGGCACTTCATTTAGCCTGTCAAAGTTTAAATGTTCATGAATCAAATGTTTGTCTCGTTGGTGGCGTTAATTTAATTCTGTCTCCCGAAACAACGATCGCATTTTCTCAAGCTAAAATGATGGCATCGGATGGACGGTGTAAAACTTTTGATGCGTCAGCTAATGGTTATGTTCGTGGGGAAGGCTGCGGGGTCGTCATTCTCAAACGTCTAGAAGATGCCCTAACTGATGGGGATACGATTCAAGCGATTATTCGCGGGACGGCCATTAATCAAGATGGTTTAACGAATGGCTTAACGGCACCTAATAGTTTATCACAACAAGCCGTAATCCGTCAAGCTTTAGAAAATGCTGAGGTTTTACCCTCGGATCTTACTTACGTGGAAACACATGGGACGGGAACGGTTTTAGGTGATCCAATTGAAATTAAAGCACTCAAAGCGGTGTTGATGGAAGGGCGTTCCCAAAATCAACCCTGTTGGTTTGGTTCAGTAAAAACCAATATTGGTCATCTAGAATCAGCCGCAGGGATGGCAAGTCTGATTAAAGTGATTTTATCCCTACAACATCAACAAATTCCCCCTCATCTGCACCTTAAACAATTAAATCCTTATATTTCCTTTGCTGATACTCCCTTTTCGATTCCAACACAACTTCAAACTTGGCAAACAAATCATCAAACTCGTTTTGCGGGAGTCAGTTCATTTGGTTTCGGTGGTACAAATGCTCATCTGATTTTAGAAGAAGCCCCACAACAAATAACAGAACATAAATTATCGCGCCCTTGGCATCTATTTACGCTTTCGGCTAAAAGTGAACAAGCATTACAAGACTTGGTGAAATCCTATCTTGAATATTTATCAGAACCGTCGATCAATTTAGCGGATCTTTGTTTTACTGTTAATACTGGTCGCACTCATTTTAATCATCGTTTAGCTGTTCTGACGCAATCGATACAGCAATTACAACAACAGTTAGAAGCTTATCTCAGAAAAGAACAATTACCAAAAGTTTTTTATAGTGAAATCACTCGTCAAAAAAATCCTAAAATTGCTTTTCTTTTTACAGGGCAAGGTTCACAATATTGGGGAATGGCTAGACAATTATATGAAACCAATTTTATCTTTAAAAGGACTTTTGATCAGTGTGATCAAATCCTCAAACCCTATTTAGAGCAATCTTTAAAAGATGTTTTATATACTTCTAATGAGCTTCAACTGATTCATCAAACCCGTTATACTCAGCCCGCTTTATTCACCATAGAATACGCTTTATGTCAAGTCTGGCAAGCTTGGGGAATTAAACCAACCGCAGTCATGGGGCATAGTGTCGGAGAATATGTTGCAGCAACGGTAGCAGGGGTTTTTAGTTTAGAAGATGGATTAAAATTAATCACTCAACGGGCTTCCCTAGTTCAAAATCTGCCTATCATAGGAGCAATGTTGGCTATTATGGCCGATGTAACAACCGTTAGACAAATCATTGAGCAAGATTTATTAAAGATTGATATTGCAGCAATTAATCATCGCAGAAATACAGTTGTATCAGGTGAGAAAAAGGCTGTAGAGGTTTTAAAAGAACTTTTAGAAAAACAAAACATTCGCACTCAATATTTAACCGTTTCTCATGCGTTCCATTCCCGCTTGATGTCACCCATTTTAGAAAAATTTGAACAAGTAGCCAGACAAATTAATTATCAGACACCTCAAATTCCTCTGATTTCTAACTTAACAGGTGATGTAGCAACAAAAGAAATTGCAACGGCTAGTTATTGGTGTCGTCATCTATTAGAACCTGTACGCTTTTTGGATAGTATGAATTTACTACAAGAACAGGGCATAAAAATTTTTATTGAAATTGGAGCTAAACCGATTTTACTGGGAATGGGACGACAATTACCGATACATGATGGATACTGGCTACCGAGTTTACGACCTGAACAAGACGACTGGCTACAATTATTAGAGAGTCTTGCCACGTTATATACAGCAGGAGTGTCGATTGATTGGAGTGCAGTTGAGCAAGATTATGCGTCGTGTCGTCTTCCTTTACCGACCTATCCCTTTCAACGTAAGCGATACTGGTTTAGCGAAAATCTTCCACAAACGCGATCGTTAGCTTTCAATCCTATTAATTATCTCATTGAACAAGGGCAAACAGAACAATTATTATCTTTTCTTCAAACAAATCATCAATTTTCGACTGAAGAGTTACAGGTATTACCCAAATTACTAGAAATCATTAACCAGCAACATCAACAACCGCTTCAATCTCTAAATTTAGAAGACTGGTTATATCAAATTCAATGGCAAGAACAAACCTTACAAAATAACAATATCGTAACCACACCAAGAACTTATCTGATTTTAGCTGACACTCAAGGATGGGGAAACCAACTAGCGGAAGTTTTACAAACTCAGGGGAATACTTGTATTTTGGTTTATCCTGAGCAAGTTTGGCACGAAACAGCCGTCAAAATTGATGTAGTTATTTATCTTTGGGGTTTAGAAGCAGCATCTAATGAACAGATAAATCTTAATTTATTAGAACAAGCTCAAATTTTGACTTGTCGAAAACTTTTGGAGGTAATTCAAACTCTATTTAAAAAACAAACCCCTCAACTCTGGTTAGTGACGAAAGGTAGTGTATCAATTAATAATTCTCTTCCTAATTTAGCTCAATCTTTCTTATGGGGAATGGGCAAAGTCATCACTTGGGAATATCCAAAAATATGGCGAGGTTTAATTGATTTGGATCTTAATTCATCTTTTGAACAAATCACACAATTAGTCACAGAAATTACCAGCCAATCAACTGAACATCAAATTGCTTTCCGTAATGGTAAACGTTTGGTAGCGCGTCTTACTAAACCTAATTATTCGGTTACCAAAACAACTTCTTTAAAATCAGAAAAAACTTATCTTATTACGGGTGGTTTAGGTGCATTAGGCATAAAAACGGCTCAATGGATGATTAGTAAAGGCGTTCGTCATTTAGTTTTAATGGGAAGAAGTCAACCTTCATTAGATATCATCTCACTTCTTTCTCAGTATCAACAACAAGGGGTAAATATTCAAGTCATTCAAGGGGATGTATCTAGACTTGAAGATGTATCTAGAGTTTTAGAAATGATTAAAAATACGATGCCAGTTTTAGCAGGTATTATTCATACAGCAGGGGTTTTAGATGATGGAATTTTAGCCGAACAAACATGGGAAAAGTTTCAGCGAGTGATGTTACCTAAAGTACAAGGCACTTGGAATTTACATGAGTTAACCAAAAATCTAAATTTAGATTTCTTTGTTGCTTTTTCTTCTCTAACATCGGTCTTAGGTTCACCAGGGCAAAGTAATTATGCAGCAGCTAATGTATTCATGGATACTCTAATGCAATATCGTAAGAGTTTAGGCTTATCTGGATTAAGTATTAATTGGAGTTTGTGGGATACAATAGGAATGAGTGCAACTTTAACAACCTATCAGCAAAAACGTTTAACAGAAACAGGAATTAAAGCGATTACAACTGAACAGGGATTTAATATATTAGAACAGCTTTTAGAAAAAACATCTGGTCAAATGGGTGTATTTTCTATTGATTGGTCAACTTTTCAAATACAATTAAACTCAGAAATTAATCAAGCATTTTTAGCAGAATTTCTAGCAGCACCAGTTGAAGCTCAAAAATCGATTTTAGTTAAATTAGAGGAAGCAGATAAAGATGAGGAATTTGATATATTATTAGCTTATCTCTTAGAACAAGTAGCAAAAGTTTTGAAGCTTGATTCTGATGTTAAAAATGATGATACTTTAAATAGACTTGGTTTTGATTCTTTGATGGCTGTTGAGCTTCGTAATCAAATTATTAAAGAATTAAATATACAATTTTCAGTAGAACAAATTTTAGAAGGAATAACTTTAAGTGAGTTAGCACAATTAATTTTAAATAAAATGGCTTTGGCACAAATGACTGTTCAAAAAGTAGAAGTAAATAATGAAGAAATAGAGGAAATAATTATATGAGTTTACAAGACTTACTAAGAGAACTTGCGGAAAAAGGGGTACAACTGTCGTTAAAAAATAATAATCTACGAATTCGTGCCGCCAAAAACATTTTATCAGAAAGTGACCGACAGCAACTAACCGAATACAAAGCAGAAATCATTAAGCTTTTAGAACAAGAATCTATTAAAGAAAAACCAATTCAATCGATTTCTAGAGATTTACCTTTATCAGTATCATTAGAACAAGAAAGATTATGGATGGCTAGTCAATTAGTTACAAAAAATGTTGCTTATAATTTAGTACAAGCTATTCAAATTCAAGGTAAGTTAGATATTAATATTTTAGAAACAAGTCTTAATAGTATCTTGCAACGTCATGAAATCTTACAAAGCACCTTTAGCCTTAGAGAAGGTAAGATTATTCAAATTATTAATCAGTTTTCTGTAAATTTAGTTGTAGAAAATGAACAACTGAGTGATTTAAGTAAAATTGTTGATGCTGAAGCTCATCAAACTTTTGATTTAGAAAATTATCCTTTATGGCGTTTCAGAGTTTTAAAAATTACTGATGAAGAACATATTTTAATTATTGCTTTTCATCATTTGATAGGCGATATTTTATCAACCAGTATTTTAATTAAAGAAATAGCTAACTTTTATCATCATTTTCTTAAAGGTGCAAATTTAGCTTTACCAGATTTATCGATTCAATATGCTGATTTTGCTGCTTGGCAAAGACAAGAAATTACTACAGAAAATATTCAACAACAATTACAATACTGGGAAACCGAATTACAAGCAATTCCAGAAAAGTTAACACTACCTTACGATACTACTGAATCAATTCTTTCTGAGGTTCAAGGTGAGCATCAAACATTTACCTTATCTAATGAAATTTGGTCAGAGTTAAAACGATTTAGTCAAGAACATAATGTTACACCTGCGATTATTCTCTTAGCTACATTTGAAATTTTACTTTATCGAATCTCTCAACAAAAAGATATTATTATTGGGTTTCCAACTTCTGGACGTTTTCATTCTCAAGTAGAATCTTTAATCGGCTTTTTTGCTTATCCTCTCCCTTTCAGAATCAATTTATCTAATTGTTTAACTTTTCAGGATTTATTTGAGCAAATTAAAGAGAAGAATTTAAACATCAATAGAAATGATACTATACCGTTTAGTAAAATTATTGAAAAAATTAAAGATCAGAATTTTTTAAATTCTAAAAATGATACTACACGGTTTAGTAAAAATACTGAAAAAATTAAAAGTCAGCTAGGTCTATTTCAAGTTTTATTTAGTACCTTTTTAGGTAAACAATTAGACCCAATTGCCATTTCTGACTTAACATTCAGATTAATTCCAGAAGCAAGTCGTACACCAACAGATTTAGATTTACTTTGGTCACTTTATGAAATAGAAGAAGAATTACATGGTGTAATTGGTTACAATAAAAATCTGTTTAGTGCAGAAACAATACAAGAATTTATTCAATCCTATTGCCAGGTGATTCAACAATGTTTAAGTCAGCCTGAACAAGATATAGATAGTTTTAAATTAACGGAGAGATTAGAATCAAAAGTAAAAACATTTCATGAGTCTAATCAAAAATTTCAATTAGTTATTGCTGCTACTTTTACTGCTGAACCAATTAGCGATTCAATTAATTTCTGGTTAAACGAGTTAAATTTATCTTATCAATTAGAATTTGCACCCTATAATCAAATTTTCCAACAATTATTAGACCCTGAAAGTTTATTGAATAAAAATCAAACTGGAATTAATTGTATCTTAATTCGCTTTGATGATTGGCTACGTTTTCAACAACAATTAGATAATATTCAACAAAGTCTAGAACGAAACTTACAAGATTTTATTTTAAGTTTACAAAGATTTTCTCAACAGAATACACTTCCTTTGTTAGTTAGTATTTGTCCATCTTCTCTTCAAAATATCTCGGCTGATGTTTTACAGGGTTTAGAAAATTTATTAATTACAGAATTAGCTAAACTGAATAGTGTTGATGTAATTAGATTTTCTGATATTTCTAATTTATATCCAATTGAAGATTATTATAATTTGACAGGAGATGAATTAGGTCATATTCCCTATACAACCGATTTCTTTATTGCATTAGGCACAACAATCATTAGAAAAATTAATGCTTTAAAACGGTCAATTTATAAAGTAATAGCCTTAGATTGTGATGATACATTATGGCATGGTGTTTGTGGTGAACAGAGTGTAGATGAAATTATTATTAACAGTGATTGTATTGAGCTACAAAATTTTCTGATACAACAGAGAAATAATGGTATCTTACTTTGTCTCTGTAGTAAGAACAATGAAGAAGATGTTAAAAAAGTTTTTGACCAGCATTCGAGTATGATATTAAAATGGTCTGATTTTGTTGCTGTACGCATTAACTGGCAAGATAAATCAAGTAACTTAAAGTCTTTAGCTAAAGAACTTAATTTAGGACTCGATAGCTTTATTTTTATTGATGATAATCCAGTAGAATGCGCTGAGGTTAATAACAATTGTTCTGAAGTTTTAATTATACAGTTGCCAAAAAATAGTGAAAACTTGGCACAGTTTTTAAAACATAATTGGATATTTGACTCTCATAAAATTACAACAGAGGATATACAAAGAAATACTTTTTATAAAGAGAATATCCAACGTCAAAAAGTTTTAGAGAACGCTTTGACTTTGGCTGACTTTATCAATAGCTTAAATCTTCAAATTGATATTTCTCCATTAGATAATGAACAGCTTTCTAGAGTCTCGCAACTGACACAAAGAACGAATCAATTTAATGCGACAACTATTCGACGGACTGAAACTGAGATTCAAAATTTATTAAGTCAAGGTTATCAGTGTTTAACAGTAAAAGTGCAAGATAAATTTGGTGATTATGGTTTAGTAGGTGTCCTCATTTATTCAGAAATTGAAAATACTTTAAAGGTAGATACTTTTTTACTGAGTTGTCGGACACTGGGACGCGGTGTCGAATATCAAATGTTAGCTGAATTAGGAAAAATTGCTTTAGATAAACAATTAGAATGGGTGGAAATAATTTATCAAGCAACCGCTAAAAATCAGCCTAGTTTAAACTTTTTACAGAAAATTGGCATGATTTATCAAAACGAATCCATTTTCCGTTTTCCAACAGATTACGCTAGACAAATCACTTATCAACCAGATAGCGAGATAACACCTGTAGCAGCAGCAACAGAAAAACAAACCTTATCAAAAGTATCGGCTAATTCAAGCTTGTATCAGAATATTGCAATAAATCTAACAACATTGGAACAAATTAAGCAAGCAATATTATCTAATAACAAGACTCAGACTAGACCAAATTATGTTTCTCCACGAAATGATATAGAAATTTGTTTAGCTAGACTTTGGGAAGATTTTCTAAAAGTTGAAAGAGTTGGGATTGATGATAACTTTTTTGAACTCGGTGGCGATTCGATATTGATGATTCAAATCGTCTCCCAAGCGAAACAAGACGGTTTAGAAATTACTCCAATTCAAATTTTTGAACATCAAACCATTGCTGAATTAGCTACAATTATCAAATATACAGAATCAGTTATTGACGAAACCAATCAGGATACAACAGCAGATGTAAGTCAAGAATTAGACACAAATACTTATACCCCGTTAGATTTTCCTGATGTCGATTTAACTCAAGAGGAACTTGATAATCTTTTATCTTCTTTAGAATAGGATTGGAGACAATGGTATTACAGAGCAACAATAAAAATATTGAAACGATTTATTTTTTGTCACCTGTACAACAGGGTATGCTTTTTCATACTCTGATGATGCCTGATGCTGGTTTATATATTGAACAGTATAGCTGTCTTTTGCAAGGACAGTTAAATGTAGAAGCTTTTGAATATGCTTGGAAACAAGTCGTAAAACGCCATGCTATTTTAAGAACCTTGTTTGCTTGGGAAAATTTAAAACAACCTGTACAAGTTGTCTTAAAGTCAACAAAGTTTACAGTTCAATATCAAGACTGGCAACATCTTTCATTTGAAGAACAATCAGAAAACTTACAAGCTTATCTAAACTTTGATAAAACACAACCTTTTAATTTAAGTCAACCGCCTTTGATGCGTTGTACACTGATACAAATCGAACAGGAAAGCTTTTATTTAATTTGGAGTTTTCATCATCTTTTATGTGATGCTTGGTCAGTTTCTTTGCTTTTTCAAGAAATTTTTGCTTATTACGATGCTCATCAAGAAAAACGAGAACTACAATTAAAACCAGCTATACCCTATAAAAATTATATTACTTGGTTACAAAAACAAAATTTAAAACAAGCTGAGGAATTTTGGCGAAATAGACTTGTTAATTTTAGTACGCCAACGCTTTTATCTCAAAAAAATTATCAAAATAAATTTAATTTAAAAAATAATAGTTACTTATTTTCAGCAGGCACAACTACAAAAATAACTAATTTTGTTCGACAAAATAGAATTACACTTAACACTTTATTTCAAGGAGCTTGGAGTATATTACTTAGTCGATACAGTGGTGAAACAGATATTGTTTTTGGCGTGACCGTATCAGGACGACCTCCATCTTTAGCGGGGATAGAGTCAATGATAGGGTTGTTTATTAATACTCTTCCCTTGCGTGTAGAGACGCGCCATGGCGCGTCTCTACCTGTCGTGTCTTGGTTAAAACAAATTCAATCTCAACAAATTGAACAAGAACAATACTCCTACACATCTTTAGTCGATATCCAGAAATGGAGTGAGGTCAAAAGTGAACAGTCTTTATTTGATAGTATTCTTGTTTTTGAAAATGCGCCGTTAGATTCATCTTTATTTAATCAAGAAAATGGCTTACAACTTAAAAACGTTCAAGGGATTAGCTGGACGAATTATCCTCTAACCTTAACGGTGATTCCTGGTGCCGAATTAACCTTTAATATTACTTATAATCAAAATTGCTTTGAAGATGACACTATTTCTCGAATGTTGGGACATTTAGAAACCTTGCTACTTGAAATGGTAACTCATTCAGAAACACCGATTATTCATTTACCCATTTTAAGCCAAGCCGAACAAAAACAAATTTTGGTGGAATGGAATCAAACAGAAAAAGACTATCCAGAACAAGAACAGTGCATCCATCAGTTATTTACAAAGCAAGTCGAAAAAACACCAGATGCTGTTGCTGTAGTTTATGAAAATCAACATCTCACCTATCGACAATTAGACGAAAAAGCTAACTCTATCGCACATTATCTTATTTCACAAGGAGTTAAACCCGAAACTAGAGTGGGTATTTGCGTCGAACGTTCCTTAGAAATGATAATTGGTTTGTTCGGTATTCTTAAAGCGGGTGGTGCATATGTACCGTTAGATGCAGAATATCCATTACAACGACTGGGATACATGATAGCTGATGCCGACTGTCCGATAATACTCACCCAAGAACATCTTAAAAATAACTTTAGCGATTATCAGGGTCATCTGATTATTTTAGACCAAGATTGGACAGAGATTAAACAACAACCAACGACTCAACCCGTAAACCTCGTTAATTCAGACAACGCTATCTATCTGATTTATACATCGGGTTCAACAGGACAACCCAAGGGCGTGATTAATACTCATCGCGGAGTGACTAACCGTTTGCTATGGATGCAAGAAACCTATCCTTTAACAGCAGATGACCGCATTTTACAAAAAACCCCTTTTAGCTTTGATGTTTCAGTTTGGGAATTTTTCTGGCCCTTAATCACAGGTGCTAAACTTATTTTCGCGAAACCAGAAGGACATCGCGATAGTGCATATTTGGTTCAACTGATTCAAACACAGCAAATTAGTACAATTCACTTTGTCCCATCGATGCTACGGCAATTTCTTGCGGAAATAGATGTCGAAAAATGTATTAGTCTAAAACGTGTGATTTGTAGTGGGGAAGCTCTCAGTTATGATTTAGTAGAACAGTTTTTCCAGAAATTGAGTTGTAATTTAGAGAATTTGTACGGGCCCACCGAAGCCGCGATCGATGTTAGTTATTGGTCATGTAAGATAATAGATAATCGTACTACTGTTCCCATTGGTCGCCCTGTAGCCAATACACAACTATATATACTAGATAAATATTTACAACCCGTACCCGTTGGTGTGGCTGGAGAATTACACATTGGGGGAGTACAATTAGCTAGAGGTTATCTGAATCGTCCTGAATTAACACAACAGAAATTTATTCCTCACCCTTTTAGCAACGACAAGACAGCACGATTATATAAAACAGGTGATTTAGCGCGTTATCTAAATGATGGCAATATCGAATACATTGAACGCATCGATAATCAAGTTAAATTACGAGGTTTACGCATTGAACTAGGAGAAATTGAAGCAGTACTGAACCAATATCCACAAATTAAAGAAAGCGTCGTTGTCAAAAGAGAAAGTGCAACAGGAGAACAACTTGTTGCGTACTTAGTTTCTCATGTAGAACGTCTACCGCAGAAAGAATTAATAGAATATCTACAACAGAGACTCCCCGCATATATGATACCTGTTGCTTTTGTGTTTTTGGAGCGTTTACCCCTAAGTGCGAATGGTAAAATCGACAGAAAAGCATTACCCGAACCTCATCAAACTAGAGAAATACAAACACAGCCTAAAACGCCGATACAAGAACTTTTAGCTCAAATATGGTCAGATATTCTTAAAATTGAACAGATTAGCTTAGAAGATAATTTCTTTGCACTGGGGGGACACTCTCTCTTAGCAACTCAAGTTGTTTCAAGAATTCGACAAAGCTTAAACGTTGAATTGCCTTTATCGAGTCTATTTGAATATCCGACATTAGAACAACTCGCACAACACATTACTACATCTAAGCAACCCGAAATCATCTTACCCTCTATTGTCCCAGTAGCCAACCGCGACAATTTACCTTTATCCTTTGCACAGACTAGACTTTGGTTTCTTGACCAATTAGAAGGGACTTCTAGCACTTATCATATGCCATTTGTATTAGAAGTGTCTGGACAATTAAACAAAGATGCTTTACAACAAAGTTGGTCAACAGTTGTGTCTCGTCACGAAGTCTTACGCACGAATTTTATTAATGATGATGGTGTTCCCATACAAGTTATACATCAAGAAGTCGATACTCAGATTAACTACATTGATTTAGAAGATTTTGCAGAAGTTGAACATCTTATCGAGACAGAAACAGAAAGACCATTCAATCTAACACAAGACCGTTTAGTACGCATCACCCTTATTCAGACAGGGCAAGATAATTACATTTTGGTACTCACTCTACATCATATTATCTGTGATGGTTGGTCAATCAATGTTTTAATCTCTGAACTTTCCACTCTTTATCAAGCTTACACAAATAATCAACCCTCACCATTATCTGACCTGGCGATTCAATATGCTGACTTTGCAATTTGGCAACGACAAACCCTAACAGGAGACTATCTAGACCAACAACTGCAATACTGGAGACAACAATTAAGGGATTGTCCAACGACTTTAAATTTACCTAAAAAAACGACTACATCAACATCGATTAACAAAAGCCATACCATTTCGAGAGAACTTGACGCAGAATTAGCCAAACAACTTAAAACCCTTAGTCAAAAAAATGGGGTGACTCTGTTCATGTTGCTGTTAGCGGCGTTTAGTATCTTGTTATCGCGCTACAGTGGACAAAATGACATCATCATCGGTTCACCCATTGCCAACCGAAACCGTACTGAAATAGAACCCTTAATCGGCTTTTTTGTCAATACCCTCCCTCTGAGAATTAACTTAGAAGATAATCCGAGTTTTGAAAAGTTATTGACACAAGTTCGTCAAACTTGTTTAGCGGGTTATGCACATCAAGATATTCCGTTTGAGAAACTGGTTGATGAATTGCAAATTGAACGTAATTTAACCCAAAATCCTTTGTTTCAGGTGATGTTCGACTTACAAAAAATGCCGTTTGACCAACTCAAGTTAGATAATCTAAATTTAAAACCATTAATCAAAACACCAGAAACAGCTAAATTTGATTTAACTTTATCCTTTGAAGAAACAGAAAACCAATTAAAAGGAACATGGGAATTTAATAGTAATCTTTATGAAAGCTTAATGATACAACGCATGATAGGGCATTTTGAAACCCTACTGCAAAATCTGATTACTCATCCCGCGCAACCGATAAAACAAATCAATATTCTAAATCAAGCTGAACTTGACACAATCCTGATTGAATGGAATCAAACTGAACAAGACTATCCATCCCAATGTATCCATCAGTTATTTGAAACACAAGTCGAAACAACACCCGATGCTGTTGCTGTAGTGTTTGAAAATCAACATCTTACCTATCGACAATTAAACGAAAAAGCTAACTCTATCGCACATTATCTAATTGCAAAAGGAGTTAAACCAGAAACCTTAGTGGGTATCTGTGTCGAACGTTCCTTAGAAATGATAATCGGTGTTCTAGCCATTCTTAAAGCGGGTGGTGCATATGTACCGCTTGATGCCAATTATCCCACTTCACGACTCGACTATATCTTTAATGAAACACAAATCAATATTTTACTGACACAGCATCATCTACAACAGCAATTTATCGATAAAGTCATTCACATCCACTGTCTCGACACAGATGTATTTTCTGATTCCATTACGAACCCAATTACTTCTATAGAACCCCATCATCTAGCCTATATCATCTATACATCTGGCTCAACTGGACAATCCAAAGGCGTAATGATAGAACATCGAGGATTAGTCAATATTTATCACGCTTGGGAAAGTGCCTATCAACTCAAAACCAATTGTCAGAATTATCTACAAATGGCTAGTTTTTCCTTTGATGTGTTTACAGGTGACTGGGTAAGATGTTTGTGTTCAGGAGGTAAATTAGTCATTTGTCCGCAAGAAAAATTACTAGAACCAGAAAAACTGTATCAATTAATACAACAAAAAAACGTAGATTGTGGTGATTTTGTGCCAGCCGTTATCCGAAACTTGATGCAATATTTGACTCAAACACAACAGAAATTAGAATCAATGAAATTGCTGATTGTCGGTTCAGATACCTGGTATTGGAGTGAACATCAAACCCTGAAACAGTTGTGTGGACAACAGACTCGCATCATCAACGCTTATGGACTCACTGAAGCAACGATCGATAGTTCATATTTCCAATATACTACGATAGAGTATTCTTCAGATAAAATTGTCCCTATTGGAAAACCTTTTGCTAATACACAACTCTATATATTAGATTCAGACTTACAACCCGTCCCTGTTGGTGTCGCAGGAGAATTACACATTGGGGGAGTACAATTAGCTAGAGGTTATCTGAATCGTCCTGAATTAACACAACAGAAATTTATTCCAAATCCGTTTCGTAGAGACGCGATATATCGCGTCTGTACAAGATTATACAAAACAGGAGACTTGGCACGATATTTAAGTGATGGCAACATCGAATACATTGGACGCATCGATAATCAAATCAAACTGCGGGGTTTACGCATTGAACTAGGGGAAATTGAAGCAGTCCTCAACCAGCATCCACAAATTCAAGAAAGTGTCGTTGTTAAAAGAGAAAATGCTACAGGAAATCAGCAATTAGTCGCTTATCTCGTTTCTAACTCAGAATTGTCCTCGCTTGCAGAACTTCAAGCATATCTACAACTGAAACTCCCCGCATACATGATACCTGTTGCTTTTGTGTTTTTGGAGCGTTTACCTCTGACACCGAATGGTAAAATCGACAGAAAAGCTTTACCCGAACCGAATTTAAGCAAAGAAGTTAAAACACTACCCCATACGCCGACACAAGAACTTTTAGCTCAAATATGGTCAGATATCCTCAAAATTGAACAGATTAGTTTAGAAGATAATTTCTTTGCACTGGGGGGACACTCTCTCTTAGCGACACAAATCATCTCAAGAATTCGCCAAAGCTTAAACGTTGAATTGCCTTTATCGAGTCTATTGGAATATCCAACTTTAGAACAACTCGCACAACACATTACTACATCTGTGCAACCAGAAATTATCTTACCCCCTATTGTCCCAGTTACTAGAGGAGAAAATTTACCTTTATCTTTTGCACAGACTAGACTCTGGTTTCTTGACCAATTAGAAGGGACTTCTAGCACTTATCATATGCCATTTGTCTTAGAAGTGTCTGGACAATTAAACAAAGACGCTTTACAACAAAGTTGGTCAACACTCGTGTCTCGTCACGAAGTCCTACGCACTAACTTTATTAATAATGATGGTATTCCCGTACAAGTCATCCATAACAGCATCGATACTCAAATTAAAGAGATTAATGTTACAGACTTCTCAGAAATCCCACATTTAATCAGCACGCAAATTGAAATACCCTTTAATCTAGCACAAGACCCATTAGCAAGAATCACTTTAATTAAGAAAGACGAAAATAACTACCTTTTGAGACTAAACCTACATCATATTATTTGTGATGGCTGGTCAATCAATGTTTTAATCTCTGAACTTTCTACCCTCTATCAAGCTTATAACAACAATCAACCCTCACCATTATCTGACCTATCAATTCAATATGCTGACTTTGCCATATGGCAACGACAAACCTTAACAGGAGACTATTTAGATAAACAATTACAATACTGGTCAAATCAACTAAAAAATTGTCCTACCACTTTAGATTTACCGAAAAAGCTAACACCTACTACAGTATCGATTGAAGGTGAGAATATCACAAAAATACTTGACTCAGAATTAACTCAACAACTCAAAACTCTTAGTCAAAAAAACGGGGTGACTCTGTTCATGTTGCTGTTAGCGGCGTTTGGAGTCTTGTTATCGCGCTACAGTGGACAAAATGACATCATCATCGGTTCACCCATCGCTAACCGTAACCGCACTGAAATAGAATCCTTAATTGGCTTTTTTGTCAATAGCCTTCCTCTGAGAATTAACCTAGAAGATAATCCGAGTTTTTCTGGCCTTCTCCAACAAGTTAAACAAACCTGTTTAGAGGGTTATGCACATCAAGATATTCCTTTTGAGAAACTCGTCGATGAACTGCAAATTGAACGTAATTTGTCGCAAAATCCCTTATTTCAGGTGATGTTCGACTTACAAAAAATGCCGTTTGACCAACTGGAGTTAGACGATATAACTTTAAGTCCTTTAAAAATTGAATCTCAAACAGCCAAATTTGATTTAACTTTATCCTTTGAAGAAACAGAAAACCAGTTAATCGGGAAATGGGAGTATAAGACAAAGCTTTTTGAATCAGCAATGATTCACCGCATGATAGAACATTTTGAAACCCTACTGCAAAATCTGATTACTCATCCCGCACAACCGATAAAACAAATCAACATCTTAACCCAAGCTGAACTTAACAAAATCCTTATTGAATGGAACCAAACTGAAAAAGACTATCCACCTCAATGTATCCATCAGTTATTTGAAACACAAGTTACTAAAACACCCGATGCTGTTGCTGTAGTATTTGAAAATCAACATTTAACTTACCGCGAATTAAACA